>Ga0105104_10000553_pt1 | contig 29060 bp, 27 predicted proteins | sample PPLLaktember2015_3_FD_87034 | JGI IMG/M metagenome (GOLD analysis project Ga0105104, IMG submission 87034) | Freshwater sediment microbial communities from Prairie Pothole Lake near Jamestown, North Dakota, USA - PPLs Lake P7 Core (6) Depth... | ecosystem: Environmental > Aquatic > Freshwater >...
ATATGTTCCGATCGTCCCATTCTGTACGCCGATCATGCAGACCACGGCGCCGAAAAAAGAGGCCGCTTCAAGAGGCGCCACAAGCACGATTGAACTCATCTGGTATAATTCCACGGCAGCATCGGCCGCTTTCTCAGGTGATTGAATATCCGCCCTTCCCTCAAGCCGTTCGGGCCGAACCTGAAAGCTGGAAAGGAAGAATGCAATTGCCGCCGCGGCCAAGAAAAACAACGCATGAACCGTGGAGAGGAGATCCATCAAGGAGAGCGCCTGTTGACTATAACCATCCGGAATGAACATAAAAGTCATGAGGACAATAACGAAATAAAAAATTAAAATTCCGGACATTAAACCAATTCGTATGATCATGAGGACAAGCAGTTTTTGTGCCGTCAATGCTTGTTCCACATGTGTTCGCGTAAGTTGAAATGGGATGCTCATGATAAAATCTTCATAGTCTATTGTGGGAATAATCCTGTTATGGAGAGGTTGAAATTCATTTGATTCGAGAGACCCCTACTGATTTTTTTTCACCAGGACAAGTTCAGGTTAATCGTAAAAATCCATTTGAGCGGCAGAGGTTATTTGTGCATACAATTTCCCGGATGCACTATCCACGATTCGAGTGGAGAGTTCATAGCCGTTGACTTTATTGTATACAAAGACTTCAGCGAGCAGGCTTTGTTTGAAAAACGTTGTGCGTTCGTTCCACAATTTGCCGTTTACTGAAATGCGCGTGCCGGCGGTGTTCCTCTGATATTGTTCAAATAATCCCATCTGCAGCAAGCCGGGCAATGTGTCGTTCGAAAAATGCTCGGCTATTTTTTTCTCATAGGATTGATAGGTGTTCCAGGAACACCATGGAGAGACACTCGCCTCCGAAGAACCTTTATGGGGGATGGGATTCGCCTGGTCGTTCAGCCACACGGTGAAGAATCCGACGAGGATGACCATGAGGATCGGCAGATGATAATACACTTCATTCCACGTTTTGCTTTTTATCTTCTCATGGAGCATAAGAGTATTTCCTGAAGATTGCGAAATCATCGCCCGCCGGAACACCGGCGGGCTTGAACGATGAGCGTTACAATGTATGACGGTACCCGATCGATATCTTTACTTTTCCGGGTTCATCAACGATAATTCCTGAATTCCTTAATTCATTCACATCAAATCCTGTTGTTGCAAGAAACATTATATCAAAATCAATCCCGCTCGTTCTGCTTTCTCCCCACATATACTGCGCACCGACGCCGATCGAAAGTCCGGTATAGGATTTATCATAACTCGATGCATTCACCACCTGGAGGACGCTGTTTACTCCGTACAGCGCCATGACACGCGGCCGGAACGATTTACTGACATCGAGGAAGAAGTATTTGGCGCCGATATTCCAGCCCAGTCCCACGATTGCTGTCCCGATGCCGCCGGTGAGATTGAGATTGGGAGCGACATTGATACCGACGTTCACGCCAAGGACGCCGTATTGTATTCCCAGTCCGGCACCGATGGTATTTACCTTGTATGTCTGCGGCTCTTGGAAATTCTCTTGCGCTTGCAGGGGGATCGTCAATAGTACTAACAGGATGACGCAACTCAGGATACTCTTCATAAATACTCCTTATGGGTGGTGGTGGTGGACAACTTTCCCGTGCCCTAATTTTTAGGGCGGGAATAAAAGAGATCATGAAATCCCGTTGAGCGCAGTGATGGTCGTATTACTCATGCCGCTTGATTACCACAAATTTTAAAATCGCTCATACAGGAAGGAAAACGATGTAAAACCCAAATCAATATTCAATTAAATAAATGGAATTTCAACATAATAATATTTGCACGGCCGCCTTCTCAAGCGGTGACCTCCGTCACTCGTATCTTCTGCTGGATTACTGATTGCTGTCGTACACACTGTTTCTTTTATGGGATTCATCTGTGATCGGTAATCTTATTTCCCGATTTGAAACGTACTCCATTGCAGGACTTTCTTGAGCAGGAATCAACATTTTTGCGTACCTTGTTTCAGAAAGAGAAAGGTGTGTTATGCAGAAAACAGAGCAGCTGGAGGCTCTCATTCAAAGCTGGGGAAAAGTGATCGTCGGATATTCCGGCGGTGTGGATTCGACGCTCGTTGCATTTGTCGCCAATAAAGTACTCGGCAGGAATGCGCTCATTGTTCTGGCATCGACAGAAACCATCACAGCAGAGGATGTCGATCTCGCGCAAACGATTGCAAAAAAACATCATTTCAATTTCCTTGAAATTGCATACAGCGAACTTGAAATTAAAAATTATGCGGAAAATCCTGTGAACCGGTGTTATTTCTGTAAACAGGAGCTCTACCATCAACTCGGCGAAATTGCGAAAAAAGAAAATATTCCTTTTATCCTGGACGGTGCAAATTTGGACGACATCGGAGATTACCGGCCCGGCAGAATCGCAGCGAAGGAATATCGCGTCCGCTCCCCGCTCATGGAAGCGCAATTCACCAAACAGGATGTCCGCGAAGCCGCCCTGGTCTACGGGCTGCCGAATCACGATAAACCTTCCGCTCCATGCCTTTCTTCACGGATTCCGTACGGGACCATGATCGATCGCGCATCCCTCAGTATGATCGCGAAGGCGGAACGGTTTATTAAAGAACAGGGATTTACGAATGTGCGCGTGCGGCACTTCCAGACGACTGCAAAGATCGAAGTGGATGCCTCGGCAGTGCCGAAACTCACAGCGATGTTTCATGATGTTCAGAGTTTTCTCAAATCACTCGGATACAAGGAAGTGCTGATCGATGAAGAAGGATTTCAATCCGGAAAACTCAATAGAGAGATTGTCAGGAATGCAAAATAAGAAGACCCGTCCGGCAGTTCAACAACCCCATTCATCCGGCTCTCAAAAAAAACTGCTTCATGCATCGTCCTCGCAGACGATTGAAGAGTATGCAAAGATTGATATGCACCGCCGGGACCGCACTTCAATACCTGAAGTGATTTATTGTGAAAATAAACCGCTTGAACGGATTATTGCAATCGCGAAACTTATCTATTCGAAACAGAAGCTCGTCCTGGGCACCCGCTGCCCGGAGGAATTCTTTCCGAAATTAAAGAAGACGTTTCCGAAAGGATTGTTTTTACAGGATGCACGCTCCTTCCGGATCGGGGATCCGCTTCCGCCGGTGAAGGGCAGACGGATCGGGATCGTCTCTGCCGGCACGACGGACATCACCGCCTGCGAAGAAGCGGCGCTCATTCTGGAAAGCCTCGGTGTGGAAGTGCAGAGAGTCTTTGATGTCGGCGTCGCGGGGATTCATCGTCTTTTTGCAAACGATACGACGCTTCGTGATTGTGACGTCCTGATTGTCGCCGCCGGAATGGAAGGGGCGCTGCCCAGCGTCATTGCGGGATTGTATCCGCAGCCGATTATCGCGCTTCCCACGAGCGTGGGGTACGGCACCGCGCTTTCCGGATTTACACCGCTCTTTGCGATGCTCACGAGCTGCGCGCCCGGGGTCACGGTCGTCAATATCGACAACGGCGTGGGGGCGGCGGCCGCTGCGTTCAAAATTATTTCGTTGGTCGCTTCAACATCAGCACGGTAATACCAATTTATATCCATGGAATATTTTTTTTTACTATCTGGGGAATGATATGCCAAAACGTGAAGATATTAAAAAAGTATTGATTATTGGATCAGGGCCGATCGTTATCGGACAGGCCTGCGAATTTGACTATTCGGGAACACAGGCGTGCAAAGCACTCCGGTCGATGGGATACAAAATTGTGCTGGTGAATTCGAATCCGGCGACGATTATGACCGACCCCGGCACTGCGGATGTCACCTATATTGAACCGTTAAATGAATACGCCCTGACGGAAATTATTAAAAAAGAAAGACCCGACGCACTTCTCCCGAACCTCGGCGGCCAGACCGGTCTGAATTTATCTTCACAACTGGCGAAAAGCGGTGTCCTTGATCAATACGGCGTGAAAGTGATCGGTGTGAATATCGATGCCATTGAGCGCGGTGAGGACCGTACGGCATTTAAGGAAACCATGACACGGCTGGGAATCGATATGCCGAAAAGTAAGGCCGTCAATACCGTTGAAGACGGGGAAAAAGTTGCGGAAGAATTGGGATATCCTGTCGTCATCCGGCCGGCATATACCATGGGCGGGACAGGCGGCGGACTGGTCTACAACGTGGAAGAATTTCGTATCGTCGCTGCACGGGGATTGTCGGCAAGTCTGGTTCATCAAATCCTGGTTGAAGAATCGGTTCTCGGCTGGGAAGAGCTCGAATTGGAAGTGGTGCGGGATTCCAAGAACCAGATGATCACCGTTTGTTTCATTGAAAATGTGGACGCGATGGGAGTGCATACGGGAGATTCGTATTGCACTGCTCCGATGCTGACCATCGATCCTGCGCTCCAGAAAAAACTTCAAAAATATTCCTACGATATCGTTGAAGCAATCGAAGTCATCGGCGGGACAAATGTCCAGTTTGCTCATGATCCCAAGACCGGCAGAGTCGTCGTCATCGAAATTAATCCGCGGACATCGCGCTCATCGGCACTCGCATCGAAAGCCACCGGATTTCCCATCGCGTTTGTCTCTTCCCTTCTCGCAGGCGGATTGACGCTGGATGAAATACCGTACTGGCGTGACGGGACCCTGGAAAAATACACTCCCTCGGGCGAGTATGTCGTGGTGAAATTCTCCAAATGGGCTTTTGAAAAGTTCGACGGACTTGAAGATAAACTCGGCACCCAAATGAAAGCCGTCGGCGAAGTGATGAGTATCGGAAAAAATTATAAAGAGGCTTTTCAGAAAGCCATCCGTTCGCTCGAAACCGGCCGGCATGGACTGGGTTTTGCGAAAGATTTCAATTCGAAGCCGCTGGAAAAATTGATGGCCATGCTGCAGTATCCATCCAGCGAGCGTCAATTCATTATGTATGAAGCCCTGAGAAAAGGCGCAACGGTCGACGAGCTTCACCAGAAGACTTATATCAAGCATTATTTTATCCAGCAGATGAAGGAACTGGTCGAGGAAGAAGAAGCAATACTCGCCTTCAAAGGAGGGAGCCTGCCCGACGCCATGCTTCTCCAGGCAAAGAAAGACGGCTTTGCAGATAAGTACCTTTCAAAAATACTCGCAATTTCTGAAAAAGAAATACGGGAACGACGCATCGCCCTGGGGATTTCCGAAGGCTGGGAACCGGTCCCGGTCAGCGGTGTGAATAATGCCGCCTATTATTTTTCCACATACAATGCGCCGGATAAAGTTGCCGTCAGCAGCAGAAAAAAAATCATGGTCCTGGGCGGCGGTCCAAACCGTATCGGCCAGGGGATCGAATTTGATTACTGCTGTGTCCATGCCGCATTCGCCATCCGCGACGCCGGGTACGAATCGATTATGGTGAACTGCAACCCGGAAACAGTCTCAACCGATTACGACACCTCCGACAAATTATATTTCGAACCGCTCACGGTTGAGGATGTGCTCAGTATTTATCACAAAGAGAAGCCGGAAGGAGTCATTGTTCAGTTTGGCGGACAGACCCCGCTCAATATTGCCGGTCAGCTCGCAGCCGCTGGCGTAAAAATTCTCGGTACCAGCGTCGGTGCAATTGATCTCGCGGAGGACCGGGATCTCTTCCGCCAAGTGATGAAGAAGCTTGGTATTCCCCAGCCGGAATCCGGTATGGCGAGCACACTCGAACAGGCACTCGAAATCGCCAATAGAATTGGTTATCCGCTGATGGTGCGTCCCTCGTATGTTCTGGGTGGCCGGGGAATGAAAATTGTACTGGATGAGGACATGTTGATGCAGTACGTCGCTGCCGCTGTCGAACTTTCTCCGGAGCGGCCCATCCTCATCGATAAATTCCTCGAGAATGCAATTGAATCCGAGGCAGATGCCATTTCGGATGGAACGGATGCGTTCGTGCCTGCCGTCATGGAACATATCGAATACGCCGGAGTACATTCGGGCGATTCGGCATGCGTCATTCCGCCGGTGAATATCCCACAAAAACATATCGACACCAGCTGCGACTATACGAGAAAGATTGCGATTGAATTAAAGGTCGTCGGGTTGATGAACATTCAATATGCGATCTGCAGCGATCGGGTGTATATCCTCGAAGCAAATCCCCGCGCATCGCGAACCGTTCCTCTGGTCTCAAAAGTGTGCAATATTCCGATGGCAAAAATTGCAACCCGGATAATGCTCGGTAAAAAATTATCGGAATTCGGATTGAAGAACGCAACGTTCAACCACTTCGGCGTGAAAGAAGCCGTTTTTCCATTTAACATGTTTCCTGAAGTGGACCCTGTCCTCGGACCGGAAATGCGTTCAACGGGAGAAGTGCTCGGCCTCGCGGATTCATTCGGACTGGCATATTTTAAATCGCAGGAAGCGACACAGCTTTGTCTTCCGATCAAAGGCAGTATTCTGATCACCATCGCAGACCGGGATAAGGATGGCATCATTGAGCCTGCCCGGCAATATCAGGACATGGGGTTCCGTCTCCTGGCGACGGAAGGGACTCACCGGTTTTTAAAAGAGCATGGCATTGACTCCCAGCCGATCAAGAAAATTTATGAGGGCAGGCCGAACATTGCCGATGCCATCAAGAACGGCGAGATCCAGCTTGTCATTAATACTCCTGCAGGCAAAATGAGCGAGTACGACGATTCCTATATCAGAAAAAATGCCATCAAATATAAAATCCTGTATATCACGACTACCGCCGCCGCTCACGCTGCTGCGATAGGAATTAAAGCGAGAAAAAACGGGGCGTACATGGTAAAATCACTGCAGGATTATCACAGCGGAATAAAATAAGCCGAGAGCAATTACATAAAATTCTAGAAACAACTCTCATTTCGTTCTCGTAATGAAATTAAACCGCTAAGAACACAAAGGAGTTCACGCTAAAATTTGGTAGTTATTATCTGCGTGAGACTTCTTTGCAGGCTCTGTATTATCTGTTTTCCATTGACACGTCGAGAATCAACCGGTCCACCATTTCGACACATTCCTGCATTGCACGATTTGTTTCTGCCGAAAGTTCTTCGCTGAATTCGAACTGTGATGCCGGGATACCGATCACGTATGCCTTGAACGGAATATGCCGGTAGAGCTGGAGGCTGAGCGTGAGAAGGGATTCGGGCGAGAGGAAATGAGTGCGCGGCTGGTCCGCCTCCTGTCCGGGCGTGATCAACCGCGCACTCGATTGAGAAATATTTTCTTGCGCGTCAATAAAAAAAACGGTTTCACAATCTGCGATCTGCTCTGCTAACTCCGGAACCAGCTGATGCAGACAGACGCAGCGGACTTCGGGATGACGCACTGCAACGTGCTCTGCGGCCCGGACCCCTGCCCCATCGTCTCCGCGAAGCGTGTTCCCGTAGCCGATAACGAGCATCTTCCTCATCGCCTTATTTCGTCAAGCACCTCTCCGCCTGCATTCAGCAATTCCACATGAAGCGGCATTTGGCCGAGGGCATGCGTTGAACAGGACAGGCACGGATCATAGCAGCGGATTCCGGCTTCGACACGGTTCAAAATACCTTCTGTAATTTTCCCTTTTTTGCCGTCGATAAAATGGGTCGCAATCTGACGGACGGTCCGGTTCATCGCAATATTGTTCTGTGCCGTGGCGATTACCAGATTTGCTTTCTGGATCACACCGTCTTTATTGACATGATAATGATGGAACAGCACGCCCCGGGGAGCTTCCGTACAGCCCACTCCTTCCGTTCTATTGATAGAGGCCATCGAACGAATATTTTGCCCGAGGATTGCGGGATCATTAAGCAGCATTTCTATTTTTTCGACCGCAAACAGCATCTCGATGCATCGTGCATAATGATAGTAGAACGAATTGTTCACGACGCCGACATTGCCGCCGAGTTTTTTAAATATCTTCCGCTCCTCTTCTGCCATCGGTGTTTCTATGAAATCGCAGATATTGACGCGCGCCAGGGGGCCGACCCGGTACATTCCTTTTGGATAATCGAACGGTTTATAGTACGGGAATTTCAAATAGGACCATGGTTCTACCGCCTCGCCGAAGTATTCAAAATATTTTTTGGGATCCAGCTTGTCGGCGATCGTATTGCCGTTGCCATCCATAATGCGGAGGAAGCCGTCGTAGTACTCGAGTCCGCCGTCTTTGGATACCAGACCGACCAGCAGCGAGCGGAAATTACCGAACTCCGGAATTTCTTTCGCGAACTTTTTATGGATCTTCTTTATCGCATCCAGCGCAAGCCCCACCGTTTCCTTCGCTTCCGGAATCCACCCGAGCATCACGTCTTTTTTTGCCGGATCGAGCGGTTCTCTGACGCCGCCCGGGACTGTCCACGGCGTGTGGATGCGGCGGCTGCCGAGAATTTCAATGATTTCCTGCCCAAATTTCCGAAGCCGGATGCCGCGTTTCGCAAATTCCTTATCCGCGGCGATCAGACCGAAAATATTTCTCGTTGCCGGATTGGAATCGAATCCCAGGAGAAAATCCGGTGCAGAAAGATGAAAAAAGCTGAGGGCGTGAGACTGCAGCCATTGTGCGAGCGTCAGCAGGCGCCGCAATTTTTCCGCCGTCTCCGGAATTTCAACAGCGAGGATATCGTCGCCGGCTTTCGCCGAGGTCAATAAATGGCTTGCCGGACAGATGCCGCAAATCCGCGAGGTAATCCCCGGCATTTCCCAGAGCAGCCGGCCTTCCGTGAATTTTTCAAATCCCCGAAATTCATTCACATGAAACCGGGCATCCGCCACGTCGTTGTTGTCGTCTAATTGTATCGTTATTTTGGCGTGACCTTCGATGCGGGTCACCGGTGCTAATGTTATTGTTTTCGACATAGTCTTCTCATTTCAATCGATTATGATATTGTTGCATGAATAAAGCTTCATCCCATGTGCACGCCTGGCGCCCATGGGGTTCAGGATTCCGGCTATCCGTACCGTAAATACGCCGGCGGCAGAACGGGAATTTTTCCCTGGAGTAATTCACTGATCGCAAACCAGATTTGATCAGCGGTCGGCGGACATCCATGCAGCCAGACATCGACTTTGATGATTTCGTGCAGGGGCTTTGCCGTTTTTAAAAGCTGGGCGATCGTGACATACTCGTCGGGGATCCGGGGATTTTTATCCGCCAGATCAATATAGGAGCGATTCTGAACTTCGGCGAGCGGAAAGGAATTTCTCATTGCCGTCACGTTGCCGGTCGTCGCACAATCTCCGAATGCGATGACGATGCGCGAGTTTTTACGAATGATATGCGCCATCTCTTCATTTTCGGAATTTGCGACCGCACCTTCGACCAGCGTGACATCCACATTTTCCGGAAATTCTTTGACGTCGGCAATGGGCGAATAGACCAGATCGATCTTCTCCGCCAGTTCGATCAGCCGTTCATCCAGGTCGAGAAATGACATATGACAGCCGGAACATCCTCCCAGCCATGCAGTTGCTACTCTTGGTTTCATAATAAATTATTTCTCATTTCTAATTGAAAGTTTTCAATATTCGTAATTAGTGTTGCACCGCTTTATTAAATGAATGATCTTTCCGAACCGGCCTCGAATGGTTCTCTATCCGCGGATGACTCCTCATTCTTCTTCATGAGCAGTATGGACCCATTCGCTTTTATTCCGTGCATTGACGATGAACTTGATGAATCCGCGTTCTTTCTGCATCTCGCCAATGGAAGCGCCTTTCTCAAACAGGGCGCCGGTCGGGCAGACACGCACGCATTTACCGCAGGAGGTGCAGCTTTCCGACGTTCCCCAGGGCTGGTTCAGGTCGGCAATAATTTCGCAATTGATGCCGCGTCCTGCGATATCCCAGACGTGCGCCCCTTCCACTTCATGGCAAACCCGGACACACCGGGTGCACAAGACACACCGGTTTCGATCCATCACAAATTCCTTGTGCGTGGCATCGAGAGATTTATGGGGGAAGAGATACGGGAAGCGTACGTGGTCGAGACCGACTTCGTACGCTAAATTCTGAAGTTCACAGTGACCGTTGACGACGCAGACCGCACACTGGTGGTTGCCTTCCGATGCCAGAAGTTCAACGATCATCCGGCGGTACCGTTTCAACCGGTCGGTCTTCGTCCGGACGATCATGCCTTCGGTCGGTTTTGTGGTGCATGCAGGAAATAACTTGGGCGATCCTTCAATCTCCACGACGCATAACCGGCAGGCGCCGAATGTCGACAGGCCGTCCAGATAGCACAAGGTGGGGATATGAATTTTATTGTCACGCGTGACCTGAAGGATGGTGTCTCCTTCTTTTGCGCTGTAATGTTCGTCATCGATGATAAATGTTATTACGGACATGGCTTAGGCCTCCTTCGCGGCAGCAGGTGATAATTCTGCAGCAGGTTGATTCACAATCGTACCGGGCGCACCGGATTTTTTCAATTTCACAAGATATTCATCCTTGAAAAATCGTACGGTTGAAAGGACGCCGTTCGGCGCCGACTGGCCAAGTCCGCAGAGGCTTGTTTCTTTTACCATCATACATAACTCTTTCAATAATTCGAAATCTTCTTCTGTTGCATCCCCTTTAATGATCTTCTCCAGCATCATATAGATATGCTTCGTGCCGACACGGCACGGAATACACTTCCCGCACGATTCATCCATGCAGAATTCGGAAAAATATTTGGCCACCTCCACCATATTCGAGGTGTTATCGATAATGATCATACCGCCGCTGCCCATCATGGCGCCGACGGTCTGAAGCGATTCATAATCGACCGGGATATCGAGATGCTCCGTCGGAATACATCCGCCGGACGGCCCGCCCGCCTGCGCTGCCTTAAACTGCGTTCCTTCCGGTGTACCGCCGCCGATATCAAACACAATTTTTCGCAGCGCAATACCCATCGGTACTTCAATCAGCCCGGGGCGCTTCACATTTCCTGCTATGGCAAATACTTTTGTGCCGGGACTTTTTTGCGTCCCGATCGCTGAGAACCAGGCGCTGCCATTTCTCAGAATCGGAGCGACGTTGGCGTACGTCTCCACATTATTAATAACGGTGGGTTTGCCCCACAATCCTTTTTCAGAAGGATACGGCGGGCGTACTTTCGGGCGGCCGCGGCGTCCCATCACGGAGCGGAGCAACGCCGTTTCTTCGCCGCAAACGAATGCGCCGGCGCCGATGCGGATATCGATCCGGAAATTAAATTGTGACTCGAAAATTCTGTTTCCCAGCAAGCCCAGCCGTTCGGCCTGTTTGATTGCTGTTTTGAGCCGGTCAATGGCCAACGGATATTCAGCCCGGGCATAAACGAATCCCTGGCTCGCACCGACGGCGTATCCGGCGATCGCCATCCCTTCCAGCACGCGGTGGGGATCTCCTTCGAGAACGCTCCGATCCATAAATGCACCGGGATCTCCTTCGTCCGCATTGCAGACGACATATTTTTGATCGGCAACGCCTTTACGGACAATGTCCCATTTCAATCCGGTGGGATATCCGGCGCCGCCCCGTCCGCGCAAACCGGCTTTGCGAATTTCACCGACCACTTCTTCCGGCACCATCTCCGTCAATGCTTTTGCGAGCGCTTCATAACCGCCGGCCGCAATATATTCTTCGATGCTCTCGGCATTGATGTTGCCCATGTTTTCCAGGACGATTTTCTTCTGGGAGGAGAAAAAAGGATCATTCATGTCGAGAATGTTTTCCTGTACTTTCTTTCCCTGTCCAATATGCTCTTCCACGATCCGCCGTGCTGCGGCGGCATCCACATGCTGATACAGCGTCGGATCGGAATGCACAAACACCAAGGGTCCTTCGCCGCAGAGGCCGAGACAGCCGGTGCCGACCAGTTCGCATTTCTTCGTCAGTCCGAGTTCTTCCAGGGCCTTCTTCATCTCGGTTTTCACCGCGTCGCATCCGCTGGACACACAACCGGCAGATGAGCAATACAAGATGCGGTGTTCGAACTGCGCCTGGCGGGTTTGTTCTTTTTCCGCTAATTCACGGAGATCTTCAAGTGTCATGCCGCAACCTCCTTTTTCTCTTCCTGCCATTGAATAATTCGTTTCACCGCTTCATCGGGAGTCACTTTCCCGGAGACTGCGTTATCGAGTACCGCGACCGGGGCCAGTCCGCATGAACCGACGCACCGGGCGGAGATAAGGGAGACCTTATTATCCGCGGAGGTCTCGCCGAATTTGCATGCACAGTGATGTTCGACCGCTTTTTGAATCTCCGTTGCTCCTTTCACATAGCACGCGGTGCCGGTGCACAGGACAAAGGTGTGTTCGCCCTGGGGTTTCAGGCGGAAGAAATGATAAAAAGTGGCAACGCCGTAGACGCGGCTGAGCGGAAGTTTTAATGCATTGGCAACGTAGATCATCAGGTCATTTTCGAGGAATCCAAAAATGCCCTGAGCCACATGGAGAATTTCAATCAACGCATCGCCGCTTCCATGATGTTTTGTTATTGCACGGTCGAGCAACTTAAATCGGTTGTCGCCGCTGGGATGATTTTTCGTTTCTGGTTGTACCATAAGTTGTGTTGTGGGCTTGTTAGTCTGTGAGTCGTTCAGTGTTCTGTTGTTAAGGATGAATGAGATTTGTTCGTTGTTGTTCAAGCCACGCACACCATTCCTCAATGCCCTGGCCGGTGGTGCACGATGTTTCGAAGACTTTTAAATTCGGATTTATTTTCAGAGCGTTGCCTTTTAATTCCGCAAGCGTGCAGCGGACATACGGCAGAAGATCAATTTTATTGATGAGAAGAGCGGAGGCGTTCCGGAACATCGCCGGGTACTTCAGCGGTTTATCATCGCCTTCCGTGGTGCTGGCCACAACCACTTTCATATGTTCCCCCAGGTCGTAATTCGCCGGGCAGACCAGATTGCCGACGTTTTCGATGATGAGGAGATCCATCCCGTCCAGCGTGAGGTTGACGAGCGCATCCTGTATGAGTTTTGCATCAAGATGACAGCCGCCGTTGGTGACGATCTGCACGACCGGTACATCAAGCTTTGCAATCCGCTGCGCATCAAAATCCGTCTGGACATCGCCTTCAATGACCGCAACGCGCATTCTCTTCTTGAGATGACACAGGGTCTGTTCCAGAATACTCGTCTTGCCGGAACCCGGAGAACTGACGAGGTTGATAACGAACAGCCCATGCGCTTCGAACACCGTTCGATTCTTCGCGGCAAGTTCGTCGTTCTTTTCGAGCACTTTCCGTTCGACGGTGATGATACTCATGGCCGCACCGCTTCCGGATCGGCGATCTCAATTTCCGAGACGTCCAACTCTGATCCTGATATGATGTTCGTGTCCGTACTTCCGCAGCTGCTGCACTGCGCAACGCCAATTTCGTTTTCTGCTGTTGTCAGACATGTGTGACAATGAATGCGGAAGGGTATAGATTCAATTTCAAGCCGGGCATGGCTCATCGTTGATTCGGCGGTAATTGCCTGGAACGAAAATTCCAGAGATTCAGGGACCACCCCTGCAATCGCGCCGATTTTTAACCTCACCGCTGCAACACGCTCCCATTCTGATCGCGGGACATGCTGCTGAATGATCTCTACAATACTTTGTGCAACAGAAAGTTCATGCATGACATACCATTGTTAATAAAACCTGCCGCATCGATTTTTCACCAGTGCTCGCTTCATCTTTAGAAATTTTCCTTACATGCGTTCATGACGATTAACGAACTCGCCAATGAATTTGCGATACTGTGCCGCTCTATAAGTTATTTTCCCCACATATGGTTGATAGCAGATGACTTTTCCAATCGGTCGTTTAAGTTTTTACTCACGTCGTTTTTTGAAACAACAATAATATAATTCCACCATTTTTTAATTGCGTTTGAGATATCATCAGACCTGTAATGGCGATTTTTTCCTTTGAGTGAACCATCCGTATATTTTGCATTCCATGTATTAGAATCGTATGCTTCAAAATATGTTACATTATCGACTTTACGGATTCCCTTGATCACAATAAAATGCCCGCTCGCATACGAATAAAACCTGTCAACTCTTTGCGTTTGTACGCTATTGTATCTTAAAAATTCAGTGCTTATGCAAAGTATCGCAATGTTTCCATCCTTCAAAACGGTTTCCAATTGCGCCGGATCGGAAAAACCTATTATTGAGTTTTTAATGGTATAATAATTTAAATAATCGATAATATTGTTTGTGTACCACCATCCGCCGTTTAACGGAAACATAGTTCTGGCATCAGCAGCGGTCTTTGAAAAATTTTTATCATACCATTTTATTGCCATGGTAACACACGAGGGCCCGCAATTACTGACCGCCGCACTGCCGGTGTTAGCTTGGTCAATATACCAATCGTACTCTTTATCATTGTGAATGTAATCCGTTTGTGATTTCCCCATTCCCCAGGATAATAATGAGTCGGGTGCATACGTATTTCCGTCGTACCAAACGGAGCTTGCCGGTGGGGTTTCGACAACTTCGACGGGATTGTTTTCTTCGCTGCATCCGTAAAAAAATACGAGAATGAATGCCGACAGGATTAAAAACTTCTTCATCATTTTCGATTCTCTCGCTGAATTCATTCCCTCTCGGGTAACATAACCCAACAGAGGGGATAAGAAAATTTATTCATGCTACTGTTCTAAGGCAAGAAATGTACCGATCTGCAATGCGACGTCTTTTGCCGAAAATCGCCCCCGCCTTTTCAGTTCTGCGAAAAAAAATAATGATGCTTTCTTGAAAATGAATAATTCTTTATCTTATGGATACTTTTGTATCCGTACGGAGAGAAATGTATCCAAATCTTTTCTTAAAACAAATCGAATTATTCCGCCGGAACCTGCAGCCAACGTTGGTTTGTGTTCATGCTGGTTCAAGAAGGGCTCCTCATGCGTTTTGATTATATCCTCGACGAAGTTTTTTCTACATGGTCGCATATTTCTACATTGCGAATCCTGATGGACGCACCACGCCCGATGTCCGGGAGAGAAATTGCGCGGCTTTCGCATATGAATCACCGGTCCTGTCTTCAAGCCCTCACCCGGCTTGAACAGATCGGCTTTGTGACCCGTAACCGCGGAGGACGCGATCACCTCTTCGCTTTGAACCGCGAACATCGCTTATGGCAGGAAGGGATCCTTCCCATGCTCGAAATTGAACGGCGGCACCTTGGACGACTTGCCAAACGGCTGAAGAAGGAACTCTCCCTGTATGTCGAGAGCGCGATATTGTACGGCAACTGTGTGATGAAACGCGACACCAAAGATACCACGGTGGACTTGTGTCTTGTGATCAATAACCGGATGACAGAGGCGGAAATCCGCAGCCGCCTTGAACTGGTGAAACCGGTTGCCTGGAAACGGTACGGCGCAAAATTGCAAACCGTCATATTTCATGAAACGGACTTTGTGCGCCGGGTGAAACGCGGTCAGGTATCGGTTTTTACAATCCTCAAAGAAGGGCAGGTCATATCGGGCAAATCATACCGCGAGCTGTTTGGCAGTATACAGTAGTTCACGTTTTCTGCATACACGGTTCTCGCGTCCCCTCGGCTTCCAGAGGTGTTCTTCCCTTTCTCTCCCTGAACAACGGTGTCCGATGAAACTTTTAAACTTCGAATATTGTCTATATCCTACAGACCTCCAGCTCACTTTTAAAGTGAGTGGGAGAGAGGAGATACAAAAACTTTTTGTGCAAGAACCCGTCTAATAATTATGAATAAGAGGAATGCAGTTAAGAGTTTTTTGAGGAGTGCGTAATGAAAAAATCGTTTTATATTTATGGTTCAGTGGTCGTCGTCGTCATTATCGGTGTCATTCTGCTTTTTGCAAGAAGCAAGAATAATAATTATGACTTCCGGTTTGATAAAGTCACACAAGGGGACCTGACGGTCTATGTGACGGCAACCGGTACCATTAATGCGGTCATCAGTGTTGATGTCGGAACCCAGGTCTCGGGGATCGTTGCGAAACTCTATGCCGACTTTAACTCTATTGTCAGGAAGGGACAGATCATCGCACAGATCGACTCGACATTCCTGGTGCAATCGGTCAAAGATGCTGAAGCCAATCTGGACAAGGCAAAAGCGCAGTATTCCGAGAGCAAAAGAAATCTGGACAGGGAGAAAACACTATTCGACCGCGGGCTGGATTCGCAGATCAATTATGACGCGGCGGTGACGACGAATGAATCGAACAGCGCCAATTTGAAATCTGCAGAGGCGGCCCTGGACAGGGCAAAAATCAATCTCGCCTACGCGACGATTTACGCGCCGATCGACGGAGTCGTCATCAACCGCGCGGTGAATATCGGACAAACGGTAGCGGCAAGTTTTTCTTCTCCCACATTATTTACGATTGCAAACGACCTGAAGAAGATGCAGGTTCAAACCACGGTGGACGAATCCGATGTCGGCCGGATCAGCATCGGTCAGGAGGCAACATTTACCGTGGATGCATATCCCGATGAAACTTTTTCGGGCATTGTGTCGCAGATCAGGCTTGCACCCCAGTCCATTCAAAATGTGGTGAATTATATCGTCATCATTGATGTCCATAATGACCAGTTAAAACTTATGCCCGGGATGACGGCCAACGTGAAAATTCTTGTGGCGAACGCATCGAATGTGTTAAAGGTTTCGAATATGGCCCTGCGATTTCAGCCGGCGTCGGATATTATCGATACGACAGGAACCGGTTCCATGCGAAACAGTTTTTCAGGGAAACGCGACACCGCCGTTGATTCATCCAGCCGTCAGAACGGCCCGCAAGAAGCTGCGGGGCCGCAGGATCATGTTCAACCGTCACCCGCAGACCGGGAACGTTTCCGTGCGGTGAGAGATTCAATCCAGTCGGCACACGGAGGCAAGTTAAGTCCGGAAGAAGTTCGGGGTGAAATGCAAAAGTTCTTTGCCGGTAAATTGTCCCGAAGGACCACGCCGGCTGCACCTCCTCCGGCAACATCCAAGATGTTCGGGACGGCGGGAAAATTTGGTATTACCTCCATGTATCCGGAATATCAGAAAAGTTCGTATGTCCCTTCCCATCAATCGGGACGGGGACGAGTATGGATGCTGAAATCCAACGGACTCCTTGAATCGGTTTTTGTGAGAACAGGACTCAATGACGGCCGGTTCACTGAAATAAATTCCATGAAGTTAAAACCGGGCGATCAAATTGTCATTGGTGCAACTTCGAACAATGGAGCGGCCGCTGAACAGGCACGGAGTCCGCTCACTGGTCAGGGACAGGGTCAGCGGGGGGGTGGTTTCCGATGATCGCCGAACATCAATCGGAACCGGCAGGCGACGGCGGATCACTGATCCAGATAGAACACCTGGTCAAAACCTATCAGCTCGGTGAATTTGAAGTCCATGCGCTGCGGGGCGTATCGGTGAGAGTATCGAAAGGAGAATTTGTGGCGATCATGGGTGCATCCGGGTCGGGCAAATCCACCTTTATGAATATTTTGGGCTGCCTCGATAAACCGACAAAAGGATCGTATGTCCTGGAGGGCATCGATGTGGGCAAATTATCGAGAGATGAACTTGCAGCGATACGGAATAAAAAAATAGGATTTGTCTTTCAGGGATTTAATCTCCTTTCACGCACCACAGCGTTCGAGAATGTAGAACTCCCGTTGTTCTACGGCCCGGCTTCGAATAAAGAACGCAAGGCCAAGGCCATTGAAGCTATTGAGCGCGTCGGCCTTGGTGAAAGAATCCATCACTATCCCAACCAGCTTTCCGGCGGGCAGCAGCAGCGCGTCGCCATTGCCCGGGCATTGGTCAATGACCCAAGTATTATTCTCGCTGATGAACCGACCGGCAACCTGGACAGCCGGACCAGTGTCGAGGTGATGGGCATCTTTCAGGAATTGAACAACAACGGTATTACGGTGATTCTGGTAACGCACGAACCGGATATCGCAGATTTTGCAAAGCGTCACATCGTATTCCGGGACGGGAAGATCAGAACCGACAGAACCAATACCAGTCCAAAGGTCGCTTCCGAAGCAATCAAAGAGATGCCCTTGATCGGTGCTGATGAGGAGGAAGCGGCATGAAGATATTCAATATTCTTCTTTCAGCGTTCAGAGCGTTGCAGCGCAACAAGATGCGGTCCTTTCTGACCATGCTCGGCATCATCATCGGTGTCGGCGCTGTGATCGCCATGCTTGCGATCGGTCAGGGTGCGGAGTATTCTGTCAAGGAACAAATTGCCGCGCTGGGAACCAATGTCCTCATGGTCTTTCCGGGTGCTCAACAGCAGGCAGGTGTCAGGACTGCAGCGGGATCGGCAACGACGCTCACGGAAGATGATGCTCTTGCGATAGCCCGAGAGTGCCCTGCCGTTCAATATATTTCACCGGGTGCGTTCGCCGGGGGGCAGGTGATTGCCGGCAATCTGAACTGGTCAACGGCTATTCAAGGTGTCGGTTCCGACTATCTCGAGATCCGTCAATGGCCGATTGAATACGGGGATTTTTTCACCGATCAGGATGTGAAGGCAGCGGCAAAAGTGTGTATCCTGGGTAAAACGGTTGCCGATAATCTTTTCCCGGAATCAAGCCCGGTGGAGCAAACGATCCGCATTCGAAATGTCCCGTTTAAAGTGGTGGGTGTCCTGACGAGAAAGGGACAAAATGCCATGGGCCAGGATCAGGACGATATCATCATTGCACCGTATACCACCGTGATCCGAAGGCTCTCTCATTGGCCGAATTTACGGTTTGTCCTTATTTCCGCCACCAGTCTCCGGGATATGCCGGTTGCGCAAAAACAAATCACTGATCTTCTGCGCATGAGACATAAAATTCAGGCATTTGATGCGGACGATTTCACCATTCGCAATCAGACCGACCTAGCTGCAACCGCAACGGCAACGACGGATATTCTCACGATCCTTCTTGCGAGTATCGCATCGGTATCCCTGCTGGTCGGCGGGATCGGCATTATGAATATCATGCTGGTCTCGGTGACAGAACGGACTCGTGAAATCGGAATACGGATGTCCATCGGTGCCCGAAGCAGAGACATCCTGACTCAATTTCTTATTGAAGCATTAGTACTGAGCCTGCTCGGCGGGATAGTCGGAATTATACTCGGGATCGCTGGTTCATCGATCATTTCGAGTATTGCGAAATGGCCGACGATCGTGACGGCGTTCTCTATTATACTGTCCTTCGGATTTTCCATTGCGATCGGAATATTTTTCGGATTTTATCCGGCAAGAAAAGCGGCAATGCTGAATCCTATCGACGCATTGCGATACGAATAACCCCCCAAAAAGAAGTCCATCTTCGGCGTCTCTCGTAGAGAGGAAGATGGACTTCGTCCTATTTGCACACCAAAATGAATCGCACGGAATTTCTTCTCTGACCATCGAGAAAAGGAGGAAAAAGATCGAGTAATATAATAATTCCAACGTTTCAATCAATAAAACCAAACTCTTTGAGATAGATCACGTTTCAGGATACCCGCTGTTGACTTTATGTTATAAATAAAATACATTTTATCATTACCTTATTCCATCGTTCCACAGATACAATGACGAATGTGCATTTAACGTACGAGTAAATGCAATGATCTTGGATGATTTAAATTCAAACGTTCCGACGACCCGGCGAGATGCCTTGAAGCGCATCGTTTCTGTCGCTGCCACAGGTGTCTTTGGGATGTACTATTTAGAAGGCTGTAAAAAAGACAGCAATTCCGTCTCTCCAGACACTAATTATTCCAGTACCTATTCAAGTTCTGCAGGTGTTGATACGACCTACGGAAGCGTCTATTCAAGTTATGGAAGTGCGTACTCAAGTTATATCAGTACTTACAGCAGCAACTATCTGAGTAATTATGCGAGCAATTATGTCAGCTATGCCAGTTATCTCAGCAATTATGCGAGTAATTACGTCAGCTATGCGAGTTATCTGAGTACTTACAGCAGTAACTATTTGAGTAATTATGCGAGTAATTACGTCAGCTATGCGAGTTATCTCAGCAATTACGTCAGCTATGCCAGTCTGCAGTATATCAGTTATTCCAGTCTGCAATATTTCAGTTATTCCAGTCTCTTCAACTATGGATATGGTCAATATTTAAGCAACTTCTATTTGAGTTATGGGAGTTATTTAAGTCTCTATAATAGTTATTCGAGTATCGCCTATCTCAGTTATTCGAGCCTGCAATACTTTAGTTATTCCAGTTTACAATATTTTAGTTATTCGAGTCTGCAATATTTTAGTTACTCGAGTATCGCCTATATCAGCTATTCCAGCCATTATACGAGTTATATGAGCATACGGTATTACAGCTATTTTAGCATGTTCTACTATAGTCATTTCTGATTTATCACCAGCCTGCGCTTTCCGTAAATAGATGATATGGCAAATATTCTTTTGACACAAAATTGTGTACGGTCGTGTCCGTATTGTTTTGCTCACCGCCATATGTCCGAGTCAACTCCGAATGATATTCTTTCGTGGGAGAATTTAATATACATCGCCGACTTTCTCCAGAATTCCCAGGAGAGGATGTTTCGCATCCTCGGCGGCGAACCCACGCTCCACCCGCAATTCAATTCCATGGTCATTTATCTTCTGGAACGAGGATTTGACGTCAGCGTGTTCACCAGCGGAGTGATCAACGATAACGTTCTCCATGAAATGGGTTCTCTTTTTTCACAGCTCCCCCCGAACCGGCTCACTTTTATTTGCAATCTCAACGACCCGGACAAAACCCGCACCCCCATCGCTGAACAGGAGGCGGTCCGCAGGTTCCTTCGCACGATGGGCCCGAGGGTCTTGCCGGGATTTAATATTTACCGTACAGATTTTTCCCTTGATTTTCTTTTCAAGCTCATTAACGAATTTGGACTCCAAAGACACATCCGTCTGGGCATTGCCCATCCGATCGTGGGAAAAAAGAACCTCCATATCAGCCTGGATCAGATGGAGAAAGTTATCCATTCATTGTTTTTGAACAGGCCGATGTTTGAACGAATGCGTGTGAAGCCCGGACTCGATTGCGGTTTCCCCATGTGTAAATTCTCCGATGATCAGCTGGCATGGCTCATGAGATATACGGGCGGGAAATCAGAGTTCGGCTGCGGTCCTGTCGTCGATATCGGCCCGGACATGACCGTGTGGCCCTGTTTCCCCCTGTCGTCGTTCCATAAACGGTCACTGCTCGAATTTAACAGTCTTCGGGAAATTCATGAATTTTATGACCATATCCATCAGGCGGTCCGCGTTGAAGCCGGGGGGATCTACCCTGAGTGCGACGGCTGCTGGCTGCGCGAAGACAGGATTTGTTTCGGCGGGTGCCTCGCTCATAATCTGAGACATTTCAAAGACGAACTCCCCGTCCGTATGAAGGAAATGTATCAATGAGGCCGCCCTTCCTTGTCTGTCCCCTCCAACCCGATCTTCTGAAGCAGTTGCAGGGGTATCAGATCATCCTGCGCATTCCTGAATTGGAACAGGTGGAACAAGCCGTCGAACAGGTGAATCGCGCCTCGATTCGCCTTGAATGCCTGTATGTGACATCGCGTCTTGCTCTTGGTCTTCAACCGGTCTCCGAGAAATTAAAAGGAATTCCTCTTGCGCTCCGCGTCCCTTCCATGGGGTTGATGCGTGATGTCGCCATCCGGTTGCCGCTCCTGCGTCAGCTGAGTATCCGGGTCTTCATGCCGATGGATTCCACGGAGAACCTTACCTCCATTCGAATCCTTGCGTCATTGGGAATTGCATGCACGGTGCTTCCCGGGACGAAAAATATAAAATGGGATTTGTTCAGTGACCTCGCGTCGTATGCGTTGCTTGGCTTGACGCCGCACGGGTCCATCGAACCGTTTCACACACTTGCCCGTGAGTATCAACCAGCGGGCAGGACGGAACTTGGAGGAGCGTGGTTTACTCATCCTGAAAAATTTATCCATGTCGATTCGCAGGGCCGGTTTGCTTTTTCGCAGGACGAACTTGATCGTGAAGAGTTTGCCGGCGCCGGACTTCAGGAGCTTCATGGAATATTCGAAACGCCTGCATTTCAAAAACATCAGGAACAATGGCGCGAACAATTTCTCACCTTTGGCGGCTGTGCCACATGCCCCGGTTGGCGTATCTGCCGCGGGACCTTTTCTGTTCAGGCAGCAGAGAATCCGGAATGTCGAAAAGCGTTTCAGGAGATACTGGATATCGTTGAACTCAAACAAGCTGCCGATGTAAGAGGAAATCATCAGGTATGGCAACTCTAATCGTCAAGGCAACGGAAGCCTGCAATTCCAACTGTTATTACTGCGATGTGGTGACCAAAGAACAACGCGGCGGGACTATGTCGCTCGAACTGCTGGAACTCCTCTTCAAGCGCATGAACGAATATTTATTGCACTACCCGGAGGAGCGGATTGAATTAATCTGGCATGGGGGCGAGCCGCTTCTTCTCGGTCACGAATTTTATCGTCAGGCGAAACTGTTTCAGAGATTGCACTGTGCAGAGACCGAAGGACGGATTTCACATACGATACAGTCAAATCTGACGTGTTTTACAGAGAAATTTATCAGTGTCTTTCGTGATCTCGGCATCGATTGCATCGGAACGAGTTACGATCCGGAGCCCCATATGCGGGGACCGGGGAAAGAGCGCGATTCGGAAACCTACAATCGAAAGTTTTTATCATCGATTTCCATCCTGGAAAAAAACGGTCTTCACTGGGGCATTATCTATGTGGTGACCAAACGGAGCCTGGAACGGCCGGAAGACGTCTTTCATTTTCTGACGAACCTCAAATTGAGCGGTGGTGTCAATTTTAATCCTGTGTTAATTTATGACGATCTTCGAAAAGATGTCGCCATCACCCCTGAAGAATATGCGGATTTTCTTGGCGCGATATTTCCTCTCTGGTGGAAGCACCGGACGCGCTATCCGGATATTCAACCGTTCAAATCATTTGTGGAAAATATCATTGAACATAAAACCAGTCTTTCGTGCGGTGAATCCGGGAACTGTTCGCACCATCATATCAACATTGCGCCGAACGGCGACGCCTCGCATTGCGGACGATCTGCAGACTGGGGTCTGCTCCAATATGGGAATATAACAGAACGAACGTTCGATGAAATTTTGCATGATCCTCAGCGCGATCAACTGGATGAACGGGTCTCGCTCCTCATCAATTCGGAATGCCGTGCATGCAGATTTTGGGAGCTCTGTCACGGCGGCTGTCCGCTGGATGCCTGGTCCAAACATAAAGAGTTCATTCATAAAACAGAATGGTGCAACGCGCGAATTCGCTTCGTTGAAAAACACTTCGAACCGGTGACCGGGGTAAAATATGAACCGCAACCCGTTCCCTCTCACCCTGAACCGGCATGTGAGAAATGATTTGTCTCTCTGTACAGATTGAGAGAAGGAAATGACACCGATCGGCCGGAGAATTTCGGTGTTGTGGAAACACGGTGGAATATGAAATCAAAAGAAAAAAAGGAATATCCCTGGATCAATCCCATCGGAGGATATGGGGATATGCTTATGTTATCGGGTGTTCTCAAACTCGTTGTTGATAAGAATCCCGAGAATCGGTTCAACCTCGTCCGCCGAACCAATTATGGAACCTTTTTGGACAACCATCCGGCGATCGCTTCGATCGGCTATCCCTCCAAAAATGCCCGGATGGTGCGGAGCGATTATTGGTCCATGGAACCTCTTGGTCCCGGTTCCCAGCGCGCATTCCAGATTCTTGCCCGCAGTTTTGGACTGCAAACTCCTGTAGAAGAAACGCTTTATGTCCCGTTCAAAATTCCTGATGATCCGCTGCTCTGGAAAATCCTGCCGGAGAACCAGAAGACCGTTCTCATCGCCCCCGCATCTGATTCTCCGAGAAAGATGATGAATCCCATCATTTGGGACCAGGTCACAGAGATGCTGAAAGGGGATGGCATTTTTGTTGTTCAGGCAGGCCGGACCCGCGACATCCATATTCGACCCGCATATTCATTGCTGGGGCTGACCACTCCCAAGCAGCTGCTCGGGCTGCTGGGAAAAGTCCATGGGGTCGTGACCGTCGATAATTTCATTATGCATGCCTCCCACTATACCGGGACACCCACCATCGTTCTCTGGGGTGCGACGAACAATCAAGTCTACGGTTATCAGGGCCAGACACACATCCAAATGCCGAAGGCCTGCGGCTTATCAGAATTTGACGATTGTATGGCCCCTTCTAAAAACAAGGAAACATTTCTCTATCCTACTCCCTGTCCGCATAAAGAACGTCATTGTTTGGATCAAATGCGGCCGGATGTATTGTATAATTCCATACGCCTCCTCCTTGGAAATTAGGATTTCGGGTTATGGCCCCTTGCAGAGGTTGAACTGCGGAAATAAGAATTGTTCCTGCAGCGGCTTTCATTTCGAATAATCAGAGATTTTCATTCTTCTCTCATCACGCAACGTCTTCTCTCTTCTTCATCTCGCATCAGTCTTCTCCTTCGAGCATAATCCTTTTTCTTTGGCTTACCGGTGATGTACCAATTGTTCCATAAAGCTTCGTAAAATTCACTGGAGGGGTGTTCAATTGATCGTTTCTCCTGAATTGCAGGCTTATGGATTGGTGGCAGCCTTGATGCCGATAATTGTTTTGGCTACATTTATAGGCCTCCGGTGCGGGAAAGACACGTCATCCATAAGAGATAAAAATTGTAGAAGATGGAAATAAATGATTTATCATCCATGAGGAGAAAGAGTATGGAATACACAATAACCCCTTCGGTTGATGGGATGTGCATAATACTCAAGGTGAAGGGAAATATTACACGGAAGAGCGCATTGCAGATGAACCTGGAAGCCCATGCACTCGGGAGACAGCTGCAAATAAAACGATACTATGTAGATGCGACTGAAGCAAGGAACGCGGATAATCCTTTAGAGGACTACGATCTTGCACATTCGGATATGCGGCAGACGGAAGGGATCGACAAGCAAGCTCTGGTGGCCGCTCTCATCAGCCCGGACGATCACTCGCACGATTTTATGGAGACCGTTTCAAAAAACGCGGGTCTCCATTTCAAATTATTCACAGACCCGGATGAGGCAAAGCGGTACCTCAAGGAAACTATTCTCGGGTGAGAGAGCTGGAGGCGACGGTAAATCAATTACTTGATTATTTTCCATAAGCAAGAGCGAGCCTGCTGTAAAACCAAAATGCAGGAGAGTCGGGCGCGCCTGCATTGCGTAATAACGGCGGCGGGTAATAAAGGAAATCCTCGAAGAACCGTGCCGCCATGCGTTCCTGCAAAAGCAGGGACCTTTCACACAACGCCCTTCCGCCGGATTTTAAATTGCTCCAATTTGAATGACAGGGTCCTCCCCTCTTGATTCTTTTATAAAAGAGTGTTACAATTATCATAATCGTAACACGGAGAACCCCATGGAACAACTTGTCCGATTCAGCGTGTCGATGGAGGAGGGCCTCCTTCACCAATTCGACCATCTCATTGAGCAAAAAGGGTACACTAACCGGTCAGAAGCAGTCCGCGATATTGTGCGGGATACGCTGGTTGAAGAAAGTGTGAAAACCCCCGGCGGCATCGTTTACGGCGCACTGGTGTTTGTGTATGATCATCATAAACGGGAATTGGAAAAATCTCTCTCCAATCTTCAGCATGATTATTATGAGAATATCATCTCGACCTCTCATGTCCATGTCGACCACGATCATTGCATGGAAGTCGTGCTGCTTCACGGAAAAGCGGTAATACTGAAAGCGATAGCAGAAAAGCTCCTCAGCTTCAAAGGGGTAAAGCATGGAAAGCTTACGCTCACGATGGCACTGAAAGGTCATCATCATGGGAAGTAACGCTTCACAAATTCTCTCCTTTATCTTGACGTGTGTAACAACTATTGTTTGGACTTCCTACCACTCCATTTCTTTGTAATCACAGTACGATATATCATTATAACCGTTATCAGATTACAAAGAAAGGCACCAGTATCGTGCAAACAACTATTCTTTTCGTTATTCTTTTACTTATTCCTGTTTTTCTCTTTGCGCAGGATGACACGGTAGAGACATATAATCTGGACCCGATCACCATCTCGGCAACACGTGCCGAAGCAGTAAGAAGCATGATTTCACCGTCTCTCAGTGTATTATCACATGAGACAATACAGCAAAACCAGCAGAAGTCCGTTTTCTCTCTTATCAGTCAACAAGTTCCCGGAGTTTTTGTTCTGGAAAGCGGTGTCCTTGGGTTTGGTATTAATACACCGGCAGGTCAAATCTCAATCCGTGGTGTGGGCGGCTATCCGAATACCGGCATTCTTACGCTCATTGACGGACGACCGCAATATATGGGATTGATGGGGCATCCTGTGGCCGATAGTTATCTTTCAGCTCATATAGAGCGTGTTGAAATTATTCGCGGTCCGGCATCGCTGCTCTATGGTTCAAATGCGATGGGAGGTGTCATTAACCTCATTACCAGGAGCGCAACACTTCCAGGAATTTCCGGCAGTGTGTCACTCTCTTATGGAAGCTACAATTCACAGCATCTAGGCGCGAACATGGGTTATGAATATGGTCCATCGAGTACTATCGTCTCATTCACACACGAACGAACAGATGGATTTCGACCTTGGTCTGAGTTCAATGCCAACAGCGGTTATCTCAAATCTTCAATCCAAATCAATGAACAATGCAAAGCGACCATTGATGGCAGTCTGACAAAATTCAGGACGTATGATCCCGGGACGATCGCTGCACCTCTGGTAAATAACTGGATGGATATTCAACGTGGATATGTAGGAGCTTCCATCGACAATGATTTTGGAGTATCAAAGGGTTCTTTCAGGTTTGCATACAACTTTGGTCATCATGAACTCTATACCACATGGATATCAGGCGACTTTGCAGCGGTAGCATCGCTCCATCAGACTCTCAGCTTGTTTCCCGATAATACGTTGACAGTCGGGATCGATATGAATAAGGTTGGAGGAAAAGGACGCGATCATTCAAAAGATTACGGCGCACCTTCTGTGTATGCATACGCGTTCTACGCATTTATGCAGCATACATTTTTTCAAAAACTTGCCCTCAATGGCGGCTTACGGTATGACAACAACGAATTGTTTGGCGGAATTGTTATCCCGCAGATCGGTGCGGCATACAAGATGACGGATGAGACAACGGTACGGACAACAGTCGGAAAAGGATTTCGCAGCCCGACGATTCGGGAATTATTTCTTTTTCCCGCACCCACTCCGACATTACAGCCGGAAAATATGTGGAACTACGAACTCGGAGTTGCCCATACTTTATTTGGGAGAATATCGCTGGACATGACAGGGTTCGTCAGCGAAGGGAAGAATATCATACTTCCCCGGGGTGTCTGGCCGAACTTGGCTCTCTCAAATTCCGGAACCTTTATTCATCGAGGCGTTGAGTTCTCCGGATCAGCTTTTATTTCTCACGAACTGCATGGTCAAATCTCCTATAGTTTTATCGATGCAGGCAAAGAAACACGCTCTCTGCCCAAGCACAAGATGTTTTTGGGATGCGATTATTCCTGCCAGAGTGCTTCCTTGTCGCTTTCAATTCAACATATCGCAGGAATGTATGGCAGCGACAACAGCCAGAATCCGCTTAATGATTATACCAACATTGGAGCGAAAGTTTCAGTACGTGCCATGGCACACTGTTCTATTATTTTCTCTGTCGACAATTTACTCGCCCAACGTTATCAGACCATTCTCGGATATCCAATGCCGGGAAGGACTGTTGCGGCTGCTGTCAACTGGTCATTACAGTAGTATAATGAGAGTCACAAACACACTATCGAAAGGACATTCCACAATGAAAAGAAATGCCAATTTTAACACGACGATATTTGTGGCAGCTTTATTTTTAATAATTGGACTGCCAATCCATTCCTTTGGACAAGGAAATTCAATAAAACCGATACCGAAATTGATCGTGCTCGACAAATTATCACCCGACTCAACTCAAGTTCTTAACGGTCCGCCAGAGACGGTGACCATGCGTTCAGGATATATGGTCCTCGCTCCTTCAAAATCAGTGGGAAGGCACAGCACGAAAGAGAACGAAGAAACTATTGTGGTATTGGCAGGAGCAGGCGAGATGAAAATAATCGGAGGATCAACGCTCCATCTGCAGGCATATTGTGTCGCGTACTGTCCTCCCAACACCGAGCATGATATAACAAACACAGGAACTGACACATTACGGTATGTCTATATTGTTGCGAGAACAAAAAAAAGATGAACCTTATCTTTATAGTTCTAAGGTCTTGGTTCAACCGGATTTAGTTTCGTTTGTAAAATTGCTAGACGAGTTGTCGAAGAAAAACAATCAGCTTGTTCGGAAAGTCGAGAAGTGAATATGGGAGGGTTTGTTTATTTTTTCCTTAAGAAACGGCACCCAGAGCCACCAGTATAAATCCACTCCCATTGTATAGCCCATGGATAAGTATTCCAAGCCATGTGTTTTTTCTTTTCTGAACTACGTATGGCACGATAAATTCTATCGGCAAGAGGAGAATTGCGATACGCCAGCCAATACCCACATGAAAGATCGCCCACAGGAATCCGTTGAGAATCCAGGCATAATTTCCGAGCGCACCGGCTTGACGCGGCAGAAGATATCCTCTCCAAAGAAGTTCCTCACCGACAATATTAAAGAAGAAGTATGGCAGCCATACAATAAACAACCAATATTCGCCCGGCTTAAGTATCTCCATTTTTAAGAATGACGCGTACGAATCCTGCGATAGAAGATTCATCGAGAAGATTCGATCAAATACAGTAATCACGACACCCGTCAGTACTATAACACCAAGTAATCCTCCAAATGCCCATAAGAAATCATTCTTATTCAAGGATCGAATATTGAGGGCAGTAAGGGTTTGTCGAAATGATTTTGCATTTGTTCTATATCGTATTGCAAGCACGGCTGCGAGAAAAAGTCCAAATACGATGATACCGCTTGTCAGCCACCAGCCGATGAGCGGTGGAAAACAATACCGTTGATAAAGTTGAGGAATGCCATATTGTA
>Ga0105104_10000554_pt1 | contig 29050 bp, 22 predicted proteins | sample PPLLaktember2015_3_FD_87034 | JGI IMG/M metagenome (GOLD analysis project Ga0105104, IMG submission 87034) | Freshwater sediment microbial communities from Prairie Pothole Lake near Jamestown, North Dakota, USA - PPLs Lake P7 Core (6) Depth... | ecosystem: Environmental > Aquatic > Freshwater >...
ATCTTTTAGTTGATATAGTTCTTTGTATATATCAACGCTTAATTTGACTGAACGCTTCCATACGTCCAAGTCTTCGAATCGAAGCAATTCCTTTATCCTTTATCCTTTGTCCTTTGTCCTTTGTCCTTTATCCTTTATCCTCTCCCTCGCCGGGTTGCCTGCAACGATGGTGTCGGCCGGCACATTTTTGGTTACAACGCTGCCTGCTCCAATGATGGCATTTTCACCGATGGTGACATTGGAGAGGATTGTTGATCCGGACCCTATCGATGCTCCTTTTTTTACGAGAGTCGGTTCAACCTTCCAGTCCGCTTCCGTCTGCAGTTGTCCATTTTCAGCGGTCGCCCTTGGGTAGGAATCATTGATAAAAGAGACATTGTGGCCGACAAATACATTATCTTCAATAGTCACTCCTTCGCAAATAAAGGTGTGACTGGATATTTTACAGTTTCTGCCGATATACGCGTTTTTCTGAACTTCAACAAAGGCGCCTATTTTGGTGTTGTCACCGATGGCGCATCCGTATAAATTAATAAACTTGGACAGGCGAACATCTTTCCCCAGTTTGACATCTTCGGATATGAAATTCATATATTTACTACTTTTCCTTTATTGGCAATAGATTTACCGGCAGCTTCGAGCATTCTAACGTTGGTCAGCCCCGCAATACCGTCGTTGATGACCGAACCGCCGTTTTCTACATAGTCAACAAACTTTTCCGCCATCAGCTTGAGGGCTTCCGTCGGTTCAATTTTAGGCGCCCACATGTCTCCGGAACGGTAGTCAACCAACAGACTGTATTGTCCTTCTTTTGTCCTGACCTGTACGCCTTTATCATACACTTTAATTTTTTCATCCGGTTCCAGATCGTTCCAGACCAGCATTTTCTTTTCTCCGCCAATCAGAGTCGTTCTCACTTTCACGGGTGAAAGCCAGTTAACATTGATGTGCGCAATTATGTTTTTCGGATAATAAAAGGTAAGGTAGGCAATATCTTCCAGATTACGGCCGAAATGCCCCGAGCCGGTGGCAACAACTGCTTCAGGCTTCTGGCCGATGACATAGTCCATGATGGCAATGTCATGCGGAGCCAGATCCCAGACGACGTTGACATCATGCTGAAAAAGACCCAAATTGACGCGAATGGAGTCAAAATAATATAAATGTCCCAGGACGTTGTCATCAATCAATTGTTTGATTTTTCGCACCGCACCTGTGTAAAGAAACGTGTGATCCACCATGATTTTCAGTTTCTTCTTTTCGGCCAGATTGACCAGTTGTTCAGCTTCGGCAACGGTGTAGGTAAAAGGCTTTTCCACAAAAATGCTTTTGCCGTTCTCTAAGGCTTTCTTAGCGATTTCAAAATGCGTAAAAACCGGTGTAACAATGGCTATGGCGTCAATTTCCGGGTTTTTTATTAATTCGTCAGCATCAGTTGTTGTTGCGATGTTGGGATAGGCTTTCTTAACCTTGTTTTTGAGGGTGTTCGCATTCATGTCACTGATCATGACAACCGTAGCGCCATCCGCTGAATTGAAATTTCTGACAATATTCGGCCCCCAGTATCCATATCCAATTACACCAATCTTGAGCATAGAGAAAGACTCCTTTTTTTATTCAATCTATAACTGTGCGGGATGTTATTGTAAAGAATAAATTACATCGCGCCGTCTCCGCCGACAACGGCTTTAGGCGTCATGAGGATGATTTTCAAATCGAGGAAAAGACTCCATTCACGAATATATTTAAGATCAAGCCGCACCATTTCATCAAATGTTGTCCGGCTTCTTCCTGTTACCTGCCATAGTCCGGTTATCCCCGGCTTGCAGGAAAGCAGGCGTCTGCGGTGCCATATATCATAAAGCTCACATTCATAAGGGATCGGAGGCCGTGGTCCGACCAGCGACATGTCGCCTTTCAAGACGTTGATAAACTGTGGAAGCTCGTCCAGGCTGGTTTTTCGTATAAAACTGCCAACTTTTGTGATCCGCGAATCATTGGTGAGCTTGAAAACACCCGGTTCAGTGGCACAATTTTTCTGATCATTGATATACTTTTTTATGTAATCCTGGTGTTCTTTCGAATCACAATTTGTTTTCATGGAACGGAATTTCAAAAAGGGGAAGATTTTCCCGTTCAAACCGACCCTTTCCTGCTTAAAGAAGACAGGTCCCGGTGATGTAAGTTTGACGGCCAGGGCTATTGCAATAAAAAGAGGTGCAAAGAGCAGCAGAGCAGTGGCACTTCCAGCCAGATCGATAACTTTTTTTACGCCGAGAGGAATTTTCTTCCCGATACTTTTTCTCGTCAAATCCGGATAAAGAAATATATTAAACGGTTCATCGAGCGCCATGTTTCCACATGGTTCCGGAAAGAGGTGAAAAGAAATGCTGATATTTTTAATCAGGTCCGGATCAAGCTGCCGGTTCAACCGGTTATATATCTTATGGATGATTATATCGGTAAAATTATCCGGAACTTCCTGGATTTCTGTAAAAATAATACCAATGGAATGATAGTTTTTATACCAGCCAATGATATCTGTTTCCCTCAATGACGCATTTAATGTGTTCTTTATGATTAAAAGATTTTCGTTCTCCTGTTTTGTTGTGATTAATTTTGAAATATCCAGAAGCAGAAGCAAAAAAGGTTTTTTTGAACGCTCGGTCCGTTTTCGCTCAATATTAAGCATATGGTGAAGCTGAGTTGAGCTGAAAAAAGGATATTCCCCCGCTTCAGACATTTTCATACCTTTCCGGGAAGATTCCGGATAGCTTGAGGAGGATTTCTCCTCTTTTATGACTTTCAGATGATTCATGGTTTACAAATCACACGCTGCTGAAAAATTTTTATAAATCTTATATTGTGAAGAAAGGGTGTATCTAATAGAAACAATTCACCATAATGTCAACATTTTTTTATAACATTTGTTACTTTCCCTTTCTTTCATAAAAAAGCTCTGCACAAAGTTTCCAAACCCTGCATCGCGTCCAATACGTTTATTTTTTATTCCGATCGTTTAGAGGTTCCGACCGAAGGTTAATGTTCCTTTCTGGGCGGATAGTTCAGTTCTGTGTATGGGGTCAAATTCGTAATGTCAGGATAGCGGCTCACATTGAAAGGGTAATTGATGGAGAAATTATTGATATTGTCAGGGTAGGTGTGAAATGTGAGGTTAATCTTCTTAACCACTTCCTGATTCAACTTCTCGCAAAAGCGCAAATGAATCTTGCTGATGATTCTTTCAATAGTCTTTGCATTGATCACGGTTATGTCAGCGCAAATGACACCAATGGTTTTATTGTACTCAAACCAACCGGAAAGATCTGACTCTCTTAAAGAAGAAGATAATGCATATTTGATATTTTCCATAATTTCTTGTTCAAGATCGTCAGTTATTAAGGAGGAAACATCAAACAGGAGGAGGATAAAGGGTTTTTGAGAGCGATCCGTTCGCTTTTTTTCCAAGTGCATCAGATGGTGAAATTGAGATTGGTCGTAAAACGGATAGCTTTCTTCAAATCTATTTTCTAATCGCACTGGTAACAATTTCGAACTGGAGAGGTTGTTAACCTTCTTTGTCCGTTTTAAGATACTCATCATGCCATTTTCCATGCAAGGTCAATTTATTATAAACAGTTTTCGTTGATGCAAAATCAAAATATTCGGTTCTCGAAAAGCACATACTTTCTAATGAATTATCAAGTTGTATGCCAAATAAAGACATATTTGTAACATGATAGCTTATCATGTTGATATCTATCAATTAATTATTTATTATTAAGTTTAAAAAATATTAAGAGAGATGGGTCGTCTTGTTCCATTTACGTTTACGCACAAAAAATGGTGGCATATCTACAATTTTTGTAGGTACCTTTGGTGCAATCACTTGTTATGCAGTGATTTTTAATATAGTCAATGCTCACCCCTTTTTGCCCGGTATAAGCTTTAATAACAGCATTTTGATATCCTTGAGAATTAATGCCGCTTTTTCCCAGTTATCCGGCTCTGCATGTATTTTAGAATAACGATAATCATGATAATAACGGTTTGTTCCAAAATGCCTCTGGATTAAAGCCTTTGTCCTGTATTCCATACTGTTTAGTACGATACCCATGATTTTATCTTTATTCAGCAATCTTAAAGCCTGCTGGATCGATTCTCGTGGTGTTTTTCCGGATTTGATGACCATCAGAATTCCATCTGCCATTTCAGTAAGGACGGTTGGTTCGGTGGTTGCCAGAAGAGGTGAACAATCGAGAATGATATAACGATCTTTATACCGGGTTTTAAGCTCCTGGATCAGGTTTTTCATTCTTTCTGATCCGATCAATTCTACCGGATTTTCCTGGAGGGGGCCTCCGGCAATGATACTGAGTTTGTCAACGGATGTCTTGATTAACAAATCCGGAATTTCTGATTCTCCAAGCAGATAATTCGACAGTCCTTTCGTATCCTTTAAACCGAATAATCGGGAAACCGATGGGTTACGAAGATCACAATCCACGAGAAGCGCATGACTTTGCATCTCAACGGCAATGATAATGGCCAGATTAATGGCGATAAGACTTTTCCCTTCTCCGGATAGAGTACTCGTAATCACAATTGTTTTTGGAGAATTCGGCTGGTTGGGCTGGATAATATGCGTCCTGAGACGTCGAAACTGTTCCGTTACCATCGAGGATGGCGCAAAGAATGAAACAATTTTATTATCCAAAACCTGATTGTCCGGGTCTGTAACGATTACCGGTTCTTCTTTTTTCTGATCAGCGGTTTTTTCCCGTTCCAGCTTCTGCAGCACATCAAACATTTTACCCATACAGCTCTATCTCCATTCAGTTCAGAATATACCAGATAAACACGGCTATCAGGACAGCGATACCAGAGACGGATAAAATGATAGCCGGTAAACTATGTTTCTTCTTCCGCTGGTGGCTTCTTGCACCACCTTCGAGGTCGCTTGTGACGTTTTGTATGATTTCTTTATTAATTCTGCCCTGTTCAGTCGCAAATCCCGTCAGCAGGGCATTATCGCAGACAATATTAATCAATCGGGGAATGCCTTTTGAATAGTTGTAAATTTCCTTGATGGCTGATTCATTAAAGATGGCAAGGTTCCTTGCACCCGCCCGCTTCAATCGATATAAGATATATTCTTTGGTTTCTTTGTAGGGCAGCGGATGAAGATGATAGCGAACAGTTATTCTTTGCTTTAAGGGAAAGAATTCAGGTTTCGCCAGAATGTCGTCAAATTCCGGTTGTCCCAGCAGTATGACGTGGATCAGTTTGTATTTGGCTGTTTCTAGGTTCGTCAGCATCCTGACTTCATGGAGCAGATCAGGGGCAAGGCTTTGCGCTTCATCAACGATGAGAAAGACTTTTTCATTCTTCGTGAAGCAGTTCAGCAGGAAATTATGCAATACGGTGAGGCTTTGTCCCCGGGTTTTTAAATTTTCCGTCGGGATGCCCAGATCGCTGCAGATATAGTTGAGGAAATCCGCTTTCTCAATCATGGGATTAAAAATATAACAGGTGCGGACATTGCCGTCCAGGTTGCTCAGCAATTTATGCGCCAGCGTCGTCTTGCCCGTTCCCGCCTCGCCGGTGATGACACTGAATCCCTTGCGCTCTCTTATGGCGTATTCAAGATAGGACAAGCCTTCCCGATGAACCTCGCTTAAATAAACATATGAAGGGTCGGGCGTAATTTCGAAGGGTTTTTTCTTGAATCCGAAAAATCTCTTGTACATGATCAGGCGATTTCGTCCTCGATTTTGGGAATGGTCGCAAGCACCTTGATCCCCAGCGTGATTTCAACGTCTGTGGCATCATAAAATGAACGATCCATCTGTTCCCGCAGAAACACCGCCGCCAAACCTGCGCCCAGGCCGGCAAGCAGACAGATAAGCATGGTTTTAGGAATATCCGGTGAGAATGGCTTTTCCGGCACACGGGCCGGATCGATAACCCTGAATTGTTCGCCCTTCTGGCGTTTTTCGAGATTCTCGGCCTGTAAGGCTTCCTGACTTTTTTTCAGAAGCGTTTCATAATTCTGCTTGGTGCTGTTGTATTCGCGCATCAGGGCGGCCATGTCCTGTTCGCGGGCTGGCGATTTTTCTATTCTGGACAGGTATGCTTCTACTTGTCCAGATAAATTGGCTGATTCACGCGCCAGCCGCCTGATTTCCAGGTCGGTGAGGTCCAGTTGGCTTCTGAGTTCCCTGTAACGGGGATCTTTACGAACATTTCGTGTGTCTTGGCCGGATTTATTGTTTTCCGGACCGGCGTACTTTTTTTTCGCTGCGATGACATCCGGATGATTCTCTGTATATTTCGCCCTGAGATCTTCGAGCTCGACAGCGGCTGGCATTTCCATCAACTGTTTCTGAATGACCAGCTTGCGGTCCTGTGCCGCGCGCAGGCTCTCACTTACTTTCAGATTTTGGTTCTGCAGTTGCTCGAGAATCTTGATGTTTGCTTCGCGCTGTTCCGGCAGTTCACCCATGTGTTTTGTTTTATAGGCTGTAACGGCCGTTTCCAATTCATCGAGTTTTTTCTTGGCTGTTTTCAATTCAATAGACAGAAATTCCGTTGTGCCGACTGCCTGCTGTTCCCGGATGCGAAGATTTTCTTCGATAAACAGGGATGCCAGGCGGTTGGCTATGGTGGTGACTACCTGAGGGTTGTCCCCGGTGAAGCTTATGGTGAAATATCCCTTTTCGTCTTTTTTTGTGGGCAGCTCCACATTGATATTGCTGCGCATGAGATCAACCAGTTCCTCTTTGGAACGGCTTCGGCTTTCCTTTTCATAGAGCTTATATTCGGCAATGATCTGTTCCAGCCGGGTCCGGCTCATGACTTCCTGCGCGATGGACTGCAGGCGTTCCTCCACCTTGGAGGTGACGGTGGCCTGCACAAAAGCTTCCGGCACACGCTGCGGTGTGACGAGCACCAGTGTACTGGCTTTGTATCGTTTGTCTGCGGCAATCGAGTAAACGGACGCCACGAAAACAATCAGTAAAAAAGGAATAATGAGGTACCAGATCCTGCGATGCAGTATTTCTATGTATTCCTGTAAGGTATATTTTTTTTCCGGATTGATCATGCCTGTCGACTCCTCTGTTGCTGTGGTGAACGGTTGCTAGTAAGTTGCCGTAACCATCAGCATTCCCCTGTTTTCTTTGTATTCATCCGTCGCTTCATATATATAGTTGGTATTGTTTTGAATGTACGTGTATTCAAGAGATACTGTCAGCCACTTGAAGGGCGTGTACGCAATGTTGGCTCCCGCGCTCCAGGTGGTATTCCGCAGGCCTGTGTCTGAATCAGATTCTTCCTCCGACCGCTGGATTCTTCCCAGGCATCCGATGGACAGTCTTTTGTCCAGAAAATGGGTGATGCTTCCTGTCGCCCGGTAGAATTTTCTGAATCCCAGGTTCTGAGATGTGAAATAATCCAGTACATAACCGCCCTGCACGCTGAGACGATACCTGGTTCGTTCCCCGTTCTGTGTGATGTCAGTCTTAAAGCTCACGCCGCCATCCCGATTAATGCCGGCTTCGGGTTCCAGCCAGTAATAGCCGGCTTCTGCCGAAGCCGTCAAGGTCTCACTGAACAGATAGGATATGCCGACGGATGTTTCGTAAATTTGATAATTTAACAGGTCCTCGGAAAAGGTCTGCAAGGTATAAGCGCCTTTTAAAGAAGCCGTTGCCTTGGGCGTGAACCGCAGCAGGTAGGCGCCGCTGACCCTGTGGCCGTTCAGATCAGGGCTTGCTTCAAAATGACCGTTGGTGTAACCGTAATCAAATTGGAAACCGTGCTGCTTGTTCAACCAGACGGTGAGAAAAGGGCTGATGTAATTTTCGATGCTGTCCCTGTCTTCGAGGTCCTCGGCACGGTAATAATTGTTGCGGTACCTGACGCCGACACGGCTCTCCGGACCGAACTGATACTCCACGGTCGGTTCGACAACGTTACGCATGTAAACAGCGCGCTGTGTTTCTGTCGCCAGAACATATTTGTTGTCTTCCGCCGTTGAGAACAATTCTCTTTCCCTCGGATCATCTGATCGGATGAAAGCGTTTCTTAAATAAAAATTAAAGCGTGAACTGGTCAGGTATTTGGCGTCAAGCCTGGCCTGACCGGTCAGATAATTGAGATTGCTGTAATCGCTGTAAAAACGATAGCCGACGGACGCGTCCAGGTTGACACCGGAGCGGTCACTCATGTTTGAAAATTTGATTCCGGGCGAAATCGTGGTATAAAAATCTCTTTTCTGATTGCTGGCAGTCAGGTTGAGATTGTCACTGTATTCGCCTTTTACGTTCAGGTAGGGGTGAATCTGCGATAAAAAATCGGCGCCATAGGCAGGAGGCGCAGACTGGATTAAAACGAGAACCAACATTAAAACAATAAGACCGCTATGTTTATTCATAGAATGTACCTTTTTGTTTTCATTGGCTGGTCGGGAGAACAGGACTTACTGGACAATAATAGTGTCTCCCCGCTTGATGACGACGTCTGGAATGTCACCATCAACAACCTTGTTATAATTAACGTACGTTCTTTGTTCTTTGCCGTTTTCACTGGTGATGACCAGAATTTTTCTTTTGTTGGCCCACTCGGTAAATCCGCCCGCGGTAATGATCGCTTTCATCAGAGTGGTTTCACTGCGGATGCGGAACACTCCCGGATTTTTAACCTCGCCGGACACATATATTTTGTAACTGTTGGCTTCCATCACGGTAACGGTCACGGCCGGGCTTTCCATAAACCCTTTGAGTTTGTCTATGATTACGTTCTTAAGCTGCTGGGGGGTCAGGCCGGCAGCCTGGATGTCGTCTGCGAGCGGCAGCGATATCTTGCCGTCTATTCTGACCGGAACGGTCTTGCTCATGGATTCTTCTTTCCATACATAGATATTGAGAACGTCTTCGGGTCCGATGATATAATTGTTGCTGTCTGCGGCTATTTCAGCGGCAGGCTTCTGTGGAGAGGTGACGGTTTTTTCCTGTGCATGGCCTGCGAAACATAAAGCGGACACAATCAACACGATGACAGCATTGGCAATCAATCTTTTCATTGCAATTCCTCCCATTTGAACATAATTTAATAGTTGAGCGGGCTGCAGCAATTTCATAAAAAAAGCATCGTCCGTTTTTCAAGATTAAATGGAGGTGTATTGTTATCAAAAAGTCCTTGGTATGTCTAGGTATTTTTAAAAATCCACTGATGATAGCGCAGGAAATGAATATTCTTGAAAATAAACAAAATAACCGATAATGTAATCTAAAACTGTATGTTGAAGTGAAAAATATCTTTCGGATATCATTAGTGCTCATCAAATAAGAAACATCCGCCGCCTGCCCGACGGCAGAGCCGCTGGTTTTTTGTTCAGGATGACGATCAAATATTTTAGGAGACATTTCATGAATCGAACGGGAAATCGGATTTATTCAGTTTGTGCCTTGATGATGATCATCTTTTTGTTAGTTGGTATTGCCGGATGTTCCACGGAAGCCAAGATAGAGCGGCACTGGAAGAAAGCCGAGAAATATTATTCAACAGAAAAATTTAGAGAAGCCGCTATTGAATATAAAAATGTCATCAAGCTTAAGCCTTCAGATGCGACGGCTTATTACAAACTGGCCATGTGTCAGCTCAATATGAGAATGTTTCAGGAAGCATTTACGGCTATGTCCAAGGCCATAGAGCTGGACCCTAAAATGATCGACGCGCGCCACCATCTGGGTACTCTGTATCTGCTTTCCGGACAGACGGACAAGGCCCGTGAGCAGGCAATGGTAATTCTGAAGATTGACTCGACAAAATCCCTTGGCCATATGCTGCTTGGAAGCATCTATCTGAAAGAAAAGAATATGGACAAGGCTATCGAAGAGAGCCTCAAGGCGGTCCAGGGTGATAAAAAACTGGAAGCCTATCTTCAGTTATCAAGGTTTTATGAATTAAACAGGGATTTGAATCAGGCCGAAGTGATGCTCAAAGAAGCCGTCAAGTTTGATGATACAAAGCAAAAAACGCGTTTTGCCCTTGCTGAATTTTATGTGCGAACCGGCAAAAAGGAACTTGCCGAGAAGGAATATCTGCAGGCAGTCAGGAATTCACCGAAAGATGCCGCTGCAGCAATGAAACTGGGAAGTTTCTATGTTTTAACGGGTAAAATGGCAGAGGCGGAAAAACATCTCATGAAAGGAGTTGAATTATCGCCGGGGAGTGCCCCGTTGCGGGTTCAGCTGGGGGATTTTTATCTGATCTGGGGTAAAAAGGACAAAGCAGAAACTTACTTCAAGGAGGCAGAAAGCAAAGATTCCAAAAATATTGCCGTACTGGCAAGGCTGGCGGATTTTTATCTTGGCGAAAAGAAGTTAGACGACGGCATGAAATATACGGAAAAGATCCTGAAAATCAATCCCAAAAGTCAGGAAGGTCTGTTTCTGAAGGGGAGAATCTTTTTAACAAAAAATGAATTCGAGCAGGCATTGAATCTTTTCCAGGCCTATATAAAGGATAACCCTCAATCAGCTAAAGCTCATTATTTTGCGGCTATGGCACATTCGGGAAAGGGAAATATTCAGCAGACAAAAACTGAACTGGGAGAAGCCGTAAAACTTAATCCGAAGTGGGAGCAGCCCAGGCTTGTTATGGCGAATATTAACCTGAAAGAGGGGAATGCTTCGGAAGCTGTCAATCAGTTAAACATTATTCTCCAGAACAATCCATTGAGCATCCAGGCACGCCTTCTTCTGGGAGATTCCTATTTATCACAAAAAAATATGGTCGGCGCCGCAAGAGAATATAACACGTTGATTCAATATTTACCGAATAATCCGATTGGATATATACAATCGGGCAAGGTTCTTTTGTATCAAAAGCAGGAAGATGAAGGTCTGTCAATGCTGGAGAAAGCGCTGTCATTGCAGCCTGATAATGTGAGCGCACTTCAACTGATTACGTCCTTCTATTTGAGCAAAAAAGATACGGACAAAGCCATGGAAAGAGTTCAGCGGCAAATTCAGACAGTACCGCAAAATCCGATTTTTTATGGAATGCTGGGGTCGCTTTATGAGATGAAAAAAGATGTGGCTGCGGCGGAAGCCAACATGAAAAAAGCCATTGAACTCAATCCGAACCTGCCTGCGCTGCAGATCTTACTGGGTGATTTTTATATGAGGCAGCAGCTGGCTGATAAGGCAAAAAAACAATATCTGGTTTCTGTTGAAAAGGCGCCGAATGCCCTTCAGCCATTAATGGCACTGGGATTGATTTATGAAAGAGAAAACAATTACAAACAGGCCCAGGAATTTTATGAAAAGGCTTTAAAGATCAATCCCGATTTTGTTCCGGCGGCCAATAACCTTGCTTTTCTCTATGCCCAGCACGGCGGCAACATTGACGTTGCTCTGAACCTTGCGCAAAAAGCAAAAGAAAAGATGCCGGAAGACGCGAATGTCTCGGATACGCTGGGATGGATTTATTATAAGAAAAATGTCCCGGGGACGGCCATTCCTTATTTGAAGGAAGCTGCGGAAAAAATGCCCAATCAGCCTGTGGTCAGATACCACCTGGGCATGGCATACTATAAAAATGGTAACCGTGATCTGGCAAAACAGGAACTGAGTGCGGCCCTGAATATCAATCCCGGCTTTCCCGGAGCCGATGAAGCAAGAGCAACACTGAATCAACTGAAGTAATAGCGTTGTATCTGAAGAAAAACGTACATTCACTCAAAGGGTGTCCCTGAATAAGAAAGTTTAAAAGGGATATAGCCACTGATCATATAATAAAATAATTTCAACACTTCGATTTCGAAGTCACGAACTCCGGATGAATTGACCCTCCAGTTGGAAAGGTTATATGTGGGGAAATAAGCATAGGGGAAGATTTTTATCTGCAGGGGGAGACCCTCATGCTGATATGCAAGATAGCTGCGGCGGGTATGAAAACCCGTTGACAGCAGAACGGCGCTTTTAATATTTTCTTTGGAGAGCCCCTGCAGGACCACTTTAGCTTCATTCAACGTTATCGGATGCCTTACGGGAACTGTAATAACGTTGAATTCCATTTCTTTGAGACCATGATTTTGAAGCTTTTGCCTGATAAGGTCTTTATAGTTTCCATTGATGCCATAAGGTCTGTCCGTCGGGGCAATATTCTGCAAAACGAAAACCAGGCGCTTCACTTTGCCTGATAACAACAAATTCACACCGCTCATGACAATGCCGGTTGAGATGAAGTCACTGCCTTCTATGATGGCAACGTCAGCGTGATAATCGCCAACAGGCGCCATAAAGCAGCCGGCCTTAAACAGGATGGCATCGCGAAATATATAAACAATAATGGATGTCAAAAGGACAAGCAGGCAAATACCCGCCAAAATCCATTTTAATTTCCCATTTTTCATGTCAATTTTGCTCGCCGTTCATTGTTCGAAATTACCTATATGAACAAGTTGATAAAATCCATTTAAAAAATCATTCTATTGGAAAAATCAGGTTTGAAAAAAATTCTCCCTTGCGCCCGAAATTCATGGCATAACGCAGGAATTCCTATTGTCACTTAGCAACCTTCAACGCGGGGGGTAGCAAAAGACGACGATTATCTGTAGAAATTTGTTTTTATTAAGATAAATGAGTTATTTGGAAAATCCATAAATATAGACATAGACCTGTCGGAATGCTTTACATCAATCATTTGTAATACAATTAATGGGTTAGATGTCCATCGATATTTTCTCCCATTTTTACAGGCCATTTCATTGTCGGTATACTTTACGATTGTCGTATGTGAAATTTGTCTGCCTGGATTCACCACCAATTTTGTTTTTATTAATAATTAGTTATTATAAATACTTATGGTGTATTTGGTCATACGCATTCATTATCTGGCATGACTTGTGCTTTTTGATTGACTAAATTTAAAGATTAATACCTCTTAAAAGGAGCAAAAAAAATGAAGAAGTTATTGGTTGGTTTTGTGATGGTTGCAATGGGGTTATTATTGATAAGCCCAGTGGCAAACGCCTATCCGGTTTCAGTTGGTGATAAGATTATCCTTACTCAAGGAATCGGGGGTGCCCATAATGGTGGGTCTTTCAATGTTGATTTAGTCGGTGACTCGGCCGGAGTATTGTTTAGTACTTTTTGTCTGGAAAGAAACGAATACTTTAACCCCGGAGTATCCATGTATGTCGGCTCAATTACGGGGAGCGCATATAACGGAGGCTATTCTGGAGGGAACCCCGATCCGATTAGCAGTGCGACAGCATATTTGTACTATCAGTGGGCAACCGGTTTGATAGCAAATACCGCCGCCAATGCAAACGACTTGCAATTAGCGATTTGGAGCCTTGAAGGTGAAATGGCCCAATACCCTATAATGCTGACGGCCGGTGCTAACGCTTTTATATCATCTGCGGCCAATGCCCAGGGGTTTTATGGTGTTCAAGTTATGAACCTTTATGGCTCATATGATATTAGAACTGGCGGATATTATGATCCTAAACAGTCTCAATTAGTTTACAACGCTGTTCCTGAACCTGCAACCATGCTTCTTTTCGGCCTGGGCCTTCTGGGGCTGGTAGGTGTTGGCAGGAAATTGAAGCAGTAGATAAATCTAATCCATAATAACCAAAAGGCAGAGACGTTTACACTCTGCCTTTTTTTATTATATCCGGCATCGTGAACGTTATTCTTAAAATGTTTGACAAATTCCTTTCATAATAATAACATATCAAAATTAAACGATACGAAGCGGTTATCTTGCCGTTATGTAATTCAATGTTTTGGTTGCTGGCATTACATACCAATATTATGCAAAGACTTTCACGGGGGATATCATGCAGCTGAAGATAGAAACCATCAAGAAAAAAGCGACGGTTTTCTTCCCGGAAAACTCCAGTCTGGCCGGATATTTTTTTGTATCGGCGATAGCAGCCTTCCATGAGGGAGGAGAGCTGATCACGGAGCTTCTTGCCAAAGACAGAAACTATATTCCTCTTGAAACAGAGGAGGGAGAAATCGTACTGCTCAGGAAAGAGAACATGATGATGGTTTCTCTGGGGGAAGATGAGGTGGATAATTTTCTGCCCGGGTACAAGCAGGTGACCGTTGTTATCCATTTGATGACAGGGCAGAGCTTTTCGGGCAAAGTTTCTTTTGCCCTGCCTGAAACGCACTCAAGATTATCCGATTTCTTAAATTCACGTGATGCTTTTTTTCGTATGGAAATTGACGGGAAAAACTACCTGATCCAGAACAGATTCGTCAAAATGATTTCGGCTGAAAAAACCGGTTGATTCTGTGATTGGCTGCAAACGTTTACAAACGATCCTGTGACAGTTCTCCTGCTGCCGTTATTGCCTCGGCTACTTTACCGGCCAGTGATTCGAGGGTGAAGGGTTTCTCTATAAACTGCACACCTTCTTCCAGTACACCGTGATTGGCAATGATGTTGGCCGGGTAGCCGGACATGAACAGCACCTTTATGTCCGGTCGTATTCCAACGAGTTTGTTTCTTAATTCTTTCCCGCTCATGACCGGCATGACCACGTCGGAAATCACAAGATCAATGGATATGGCCGGATTTTCGCAGATTGCTATCGCTTCCATGGGGGTATTTGCGATAATCACATCATAGCCAAGATATTCCAGCATCCCTTCTGTGATTTTAAGAACCATCGGATCATCTTCCACAAGCAGTATGTTCCCTTTTCCAGTCAGGACCTGTTGTTTGTCATGTTCTTCCTGAACATTTTTCTCCATGGTTGTGCTTGGTAAATAGATGTTAAACGTTGTCCCGTAGGCCGGTTCACTGTATACATTGATCACGCCGTTGTTTTGTTTAACGATGCCGTAAACCGTGGCCAATCCCAGTCCGGTTCCTTTGCCGGTTTCCTTGTTTGTGTAGAAAGGTTCAAAAATATTCTGTAAAATTTCTTTGTCCATGCCTGTACCATTGTCGCTGACGGAAAGGCTGACATAGTACCCGGGGGTAAAACCTTCATGTTTTTCACAATAGAAATCATCTACGCGTATATTGGTGGTTGTAACCGTGAGCATGCCTCCGCCGGGCATCGCATCGCGTGCGTTCACGGCCAGATTAATGAGGATTTGTTCAATCTGCGACGGATCGATTCTGATCCTTCGCAGATTCTCATCCAGATGATAGGTCAGGTGAACATCTTCTCCAATGAGGCTGATCAGCGCTTTTTGAGAATTGGTAATCAGTTCATTCAAGTCGATGACTTTAGGAGAAGTGATCTGCTTGCGGGAGAAAGCCAGCAGTTGATTTGTGATGTCGCGCGAACGAATGGCGGCTTTTTTGATTTCGGCAATGTCATTCAACACGGGATGGTTGTCGGACATACGCAGTTTGGCCAGATCGGCGTATCCCAGGATGACGCTGAGCATGTTGTTAAAATCATGTGCAATCCCTCCGGCGAGCCGTCCGATGGTTTCCATCTTCTGCGCCTGCACCAGCTGTTTTTCCAGTTTATCCTTTTCCTGTGCCGTCTTCCGCCGCTCGCTGATGTCTTTGCTTGTGATCAGAAGTCCCGTTACATTGCCGTTTTCGTCCCGTGCAAAGGTGGCGGTGATTTCCAGCCAGACGGTTCCGCCGTCTTTGTGGTAGGCTTCCACTTCCAGCGTTTGAGTTCCGAACCGGCGGGGTTTCTTCCGGGAGTCGTAGTTCAGTGCCTCTGCCAGTATTTTTTCTACCATATCTTTGGATTCCGGCGTTAATCTTTCTCTGGCTGTGAGATGTTTAAGCTCTTCCAGGCTGTAACCTGTAATGCGCTGTATGGACGGGCTTTGATACGTGTATTGTAAATTTAAATCCAATGTTGCAATGGAATCGCTCATGTTTTCAACAATCATCCGGTAGCGTTTTTCGCTTTCCCTCAGGGCTTCTTCAGCTTTTTTGCGTTCGGATATGTCTCTTGTTACACCCAGGATCTCAAAAGGTTTGCCGTTTTCATCGCGGTTAAAGCTTATTCTGTTTTCCACCCAGAAGTATTCACCCGTTTTTTTCATGATCTGTAATTCAAACGTCACGGTTTCATTATTGTCAATGGCTTCTCCGCTTGCTTCTTTGGACAGTTCTTCACCCAGCTTTTCGGCCAACATTTGCTCAACCATCCTATGGGTGTCCGGAGGCAGCAGGGATGTAAGGGGCATCTTAATGACCTGTTCGGGTGTAAAACCGGTAATGTGCAGGACGGAGGGGCTTAAATAAGTAAAGCCCAGATTAAAGTCCATTGTCCAGATGATATCGCGAATATTATCGGTGATCAGGCGCAGATGTCTTTCGTTTTTCTGGATGATTCGTTCCACTTCAAGCCTTTTGGTGACATCTCTCCCAATCCCGCTGAAGCCGATCGGGTCTCCTGTTGCTGACCTCATCAGCACGATGGATCTTTCGATGTGACGGATGGAACCATCTTTGGTCACGACGGTGTGGTGGGTTATTTTTTTTGTTTCACCTGTGCGGTATACTTCATTGGATACCTCGAAGATATGCTGGTTCTGTTCAAGCGGAATGATCCTGCGGTAGTTAATGTTTTGAAGTTCTTCGCGAGTGTAGCCCAGCATCCGGCAAAGCGTGTCGTTGAAGAAGACAAAGTTGCCCCTGAGGTCTGTCTCCAGGTAGTATTCTTCCATGTTTTCAAGAATATTCCGGTACTTTGCCTCATTTTGTATGAGGTCCTTTTTTGCCTGCGTGCGCTGAGAAATGTCCCGGACAACGCCTCGAAAACCGATGGGCTTGCCATTTGCGTCGAGCAATAAAGCAACGGACGCTTCCGCATCCATTTTTTCTTTGTTTTTTTTCAAAATCTCCCAGTCGAAACTTTTGACGGTTTCACCGGTCAGGAATACTTGATGGAAAATATTGTATATTTTTTGGGCGTTGGCATCATCCACGAAATTCTGGAAATTTAAACCGCGGAGGTCCTCTTCGGTATAACCGAGCTCGCGAACGACGGCATCGTTGAAAAAAATGAGATTTCCCTTCAAATCCACTTCATAATAAGATTCCTGAATGCTGTCGAGAATATTCCGGTAGCGTTTTGAGTCATTTCTCAGATGAGCTAATTCCTCGTGGATGCCAGCCATTCTCTGGCCAACGTTCTTGAGCATTTCATTGACGGCGTTGGCGATCAATCCCGTTTCATCGTCTTTTGATAAAACATCAAGTCTTGCGGAATAATCGCCATCCGCTGCTTTTTTCAATGCTTCAAGAATCTGTTTGATCTGGTTTGTTTTGATTTTTGGAGTCATTGTTTAACCTCCGATTATACTTTACATGATTTGCATGATCGGACGCAAGCATTAATAACATATAATATCGACCAAATAGGGAATATTCGGGTGGCAGAAAAAGCCGACGAAAAGGCTTTTTCTGCCCGGGAAAAAACGGCGGGCAAAAAAACCGGAGCAGGGCGACCGGCTCCGGTTTTTTTCCTTCTTATCGTGTTAATGTTTATTTCTTCTTTGCGGCTTTCTTTACCGGCTTTTTAACGGCAACTTTTTTGACTGCAACTTTCTTCACGGCCGGTTTTTTAATTACGGTTTTTTTAACGGCGGCTTTTTTAACCGCGGGTTTCCTGGCCGCTGCTTTTTTGGGGGCAGCTTTTTTCACCACGGCCTTTTTGGTAGCCGGCTTTTTAGCCGACGGCTTTCCTGAGGCTGCCTTTTTTACCGGTGCAGTGCCTTTAAAGGTTGCCTTGGCCGCAGCCAGTCCCGCAAGCACATTCCTGGCTGTCTTGACAATGGCTTTTTTCAATGGCGATACCTTTTCTGTCTTCTTTGCCGGCGCCGCGTTTCTCAAGGCTGCCTGTGCTGCGGCAAGCCGTGCGATGGGCACCCGGAAGGGCGAACAGCTGACGTAATTCAAACCGGTCAGATGGCAAAACTCGATGGAACTTGGTTCTCCACCGTGCTCGCCACAGATGCCGACTTTCAGTTTGGCGTTGACACCCCGGCCTTTTTCCACGGCCATTTTAATCAATTTACCGACACCGTCGCGGTCCAGAACGCGGAAAGGGTCAACCGGCAGAATCTTTTTGTTGACGTATTCGGGCAGAAATTTACCCGCGTCGTCCCGGCTGTATCCGAAGGTCATCTGGGTCAGGTCGTTGGTGCCGAAGGAGAAGAACGCCGCTTCCTTCGCGATTTCATCAGCGGTAACCGCCGCGCGCGGCACTTCAATCATGGTGCCGACGGAATAATCAACTTTCACGCCCGTTTCTTCCATGACTTTTTTGGCGGTGGCGACGATGATTTCCTTCTGCGATGCAAGCTCTTTCACGATGCCGACCAGTGGAACCATGACTTCAGGACGTGCGTCCACGCCTTCTTTGGTCAGTTGACAGGCCGCTTCAAAAATAGCGCGCGCCTGCATTTCAGTGATTTCGGGATAGGTGATGCCCAGACGGCATCCGCGGTGCCCCAGCATCGGGTTGAATTCATGAAGCGCATTGACCTTAGCTTGGACGGCTTCGATAGAGATACCCATTTCCTGGGCCATCTCACGCTGGCTTTCTTCTTCGTGAGGTACGAATTCATGCAGAGGCGGATCGAGCAGGCGAATGGTGACGCCGTATCCTTCCATGGCTTTCAAAATGCCGTAGAAGTCTTCACGCTGCATGGGCAACAACTTGGCCAATGCCTTCTTGCGGCCTTCCAGGTCATCGGCCAGGATCATTTCGCGCACGGCTTTAATCCGTTCACCTTCAAAAAACATATGTTCAGTGCGGCAGAGGCCGATGCCCTGCGCGCCGAAGTTCCGGGCGACGGCCGCGTCATGCGGTGTGTCGGCGTTGGTGCGGATGCCAAGTTTTTTGGCTTCGTCGGCCCATTGCATAATAATGCCGAAGTTGCCGGAGAGTTCCGCGGGCCTTGTTTTTACTTCACCCAGCATCACTTCGCCGGTCGATCCGTCCAGAGAAATGTAGTCTCCTTCTTTCACGAGAGCGTTTTTAAACTTGACTTCTTTCCTGGCATAGCTGATTTCGATTTCCCCGCAGCCGGAAACGCAGCATTTGCCCATGCCGCGGGCAACAACGGCAGCGTGTGAAGTCATGCCGCCGCGCTGGGTCAGGATGCCCTGCGCCGCGCTCATGCCCTTGAGATCTTCGGGAGAGGTTTCAATCCGCACGAGGACGACTTTCTCGCCGCGTTGGTTCCAGTCTTCGGCGTCGTCTGCGTTGAAGACCACACGTCCTGTTCCCGCACCGGGAGAGGCGGGCAGACCCTTGGTGATCACGTTGCGGGTCGCATTGGGATCAAAGGTCGGATGGAGCAGCTGGTCGAGCGATGCCGGATCAATACGTAAAAGAGCGGTCTTTTTGTCGATGAGCTTTTCGTTGACCATGTCCACCGCAATGGTCACCGCGGCTTCGGCGGTGCGTTTGCCGGTCCGGGTCTGCAGCATCCAGAGTTTCTGATCCTGAATGGTGAATTCAATATCCTGCATTTCTTTGTAATGATGTTCAAGTTTGGTGTAGACGTTGACCAGATCCTGGTATGCGGCGGGCATGTATTCCTCAAGGGACGGGAACTTCGCGGCGCGTTCCCCTTCCGCAACGTTGTTGTCTTTTGCCCAGCGGCGGGAGCCTTCAACAGTTACCTGCTGCGGGGTGCGTATGCCGGCGACAACGTCTTCGCCCTGTGCATTGATCAGGTATTCGCCGTAGAAAAGGTTTTCGCCGGTGGCCGGATCGCGCGTGAAGGCGACGCCGGTGGCGCAGCTTTCGCCGCGATTACCGAAGACCATGGCCTGTACGTTGACGGCTGTCCCCCAGTTGTCGTCAAAACCGTTCATCTTCCGGTACAAGACGGCGCGTGCCGTGTTCCACGACATGAAAACAGCGCCAATAGCGCCCCATAGCTGTTCTTTGGGATCCGTGGGGAATTCCTGGTCGAGCTTTTTCACGATGAGCCGCTTGAAGCGGCTGACCAGTTCTTTCAAATCGGCAACGGTCAGGTCGAGATCCGCCTTGACGCCTCTTTCCGCTTTCAATTCGTCCATGACTTCTTCGAATGGATCGTGGGCGTCTTTGTCTTCGGGCTTGAGACCCATGACGACATCCCCGTACATCTGGACAAAACGACGGTAGGAATCCCAGCCGAATCGCTCATTGCCCGACTGGCGAATGATGCCTTCAACCGTTTCATCATTCAGACCGAGATTAAGAACGGTGTCCATCATGCCGGGCATGGAGACGCGCGCGCCGGAGCGAACGGACAACAGAAGAGGGTTGGCCGGATCTCCGAATTTCGCCCCCATGGAGGTTTCGACTTTTTTCAATGCCGCCGTGACTTCTTTTTCCAGGCCGGCAGGAAATTTCCTGTGGTTTTTGTAAAATTCCACGCAGACATCGGTCGTGATCGTGAATCCCGAGGGTACGGGAATTCCCAGGTTCGACATTTCGGCAAGATTTGCCCCTTTGCCGCCGAGAAGGTTTTTCATGTCGGCTTTGCCTTCACTGATTCCCTTCCCGAAAGTGTAAACACGTTTAGCCATATTTATATCTCCTTTAGAAAGAATTCTTTATATAGAAAACATAAGCGTGGAGTTTAATAAATGAAATCGTTGGTGCTGTAAAGTATTTTTTCTGCCTCTAACGTAAAAACCCCTGCCAGGGAAAGGGCAGGGGCTTTTACTTCTGGTGCTATAAATAGAGGGAAGGGTTTAGCTCATCAGGTTTTTCAGAGCATCGACAACCGGTGCCGTGAAAAGAGCAACCAGGGTTGTGTAAAGAGCAAATGATCCAATTGCTTCACTTAAATACAGTTTATCGTATTTACGCTTCAGGGATACAATAATCAGCCCACCGACAATCAGGCATCCGAAATGGAAGAAGGGGAAGGATTCCTGACCGGCAGCACTGAACTGGGCGAAGGTGAACGTGGCGGTGATCAGAACAATAAAACCGATTAAGAGGCCTATCTGCATAATTTTTTTCATGGTTATAATTTCTCCTAAAGCATTGAATGAATAACTATTATTTGCAGTTTTTATATGAAAAAAACATGCCAGATAACAAATCAGTTAAGAATATTTTATAAGTATTAGATAATACATATAAAATAATTATTTATGGTGATGGTGTTCTTCAGTGGAGAGCTTTAAAAAACTCGTTCTGTTGAAAGAAACGTTCAATGCCGATTAAAAAACGAATGAAATATTTAAAACCGGAGGGCGTGCGACGGACATTCACTACTGAATAGTTTTCCTTTCATGGGCATTATGCTAAAAGCATTTCATGGCTATCGAAAAACGATTTCACAAGAAAAACCCTTCAGGGCTTAAGCATTCGCATTCCATGAGGAATTCCAGGCGGCCGGAGGTGTTTTCTTTTATGAAACCTGAAATCACGCCGCCGCTGAAAAGTGTTTTGGCTAAGATCGGGAAACCGCCATCCGCACCTTTTGTGCCGGATGAATTTCAGAAACAGGCACTGGCTGCCATCAAAAAAAATGATTGTCTGGTCATTGCGCCGACCGGTTCCGGAAAAACCTGGATTGCCAGGGAGGCCATTTTGTCGGTGATGGAAAAAGGCGGACGCTCGTGGTATGCCTCCCCGCTCAAGGCTCTGTCCAATTCCAAGTGGGTGGAGTTCGGCCTGCATTTCGATCCGGAGAATGTCGGCATCATCACCGGCGACACCAAGGAAAACACCGAAGCACCCATCATTGTCGGTACGACGGAAATTCTACGCAATCAGCTCTACGACGCCATGCACCGGGGGGATGATTTAAACTGCGATCTGGTAATTCTGGACGAAGCCCATTTTCTGGGCGATACCGACCGCGGTGTGGTCTGGGAAGAAATTATGATCTATCTGCCGGTGCGTGTGAATCTGCTACTGCTTTCGGCGACCATCGGCAACGGCGATGAAATCGCTGCGTGGCTTCAATCCATCCGCAAGAAAACCTGCACGGTGATCCGCGAGGAAAAACGTCCTGTGCCCCTGTATCCGATGTTTCTGCATCCATCCGGATGTCTGCATCCTTTTCTGGATGGAAATAAAGCCGGACCGGCTGTTTGTGAGTTTTTGAAAAAAGAAAAATTCAGTCATCGGGGAAGTCGCCGTCCACCGGATTACGCGGGAATTATCCGGGTGCTGGAGCGGTTCAACCTTTTGCCGGCTATCTTTTTTTTGAAATCACGCGCGGAATGCGACACGGCGCTGTCCTGCCGGGCTGGACTTCCGCCTCTAAAAAATCCCGAAGCGTTTACCGATGATTTATACGACCTGCTGGATCGGTTTCCCTCACTGGGCAGTCACCGGCAGATCAAGGCGCTTCGGGCCGCGGGTCTGGCGGCGCATCATGGCGGACAGTTGCCTGCCTGGAAACTGATGGTCGAGGAAATGATGAACCGGGGACATCTGCGGGTGATCTTTGCCACCTCCACCATTGCTGCGGGCGTGAATTTCCCCGCGCGCACCATTGTTCTATTTAACTCTGATCAGTTTAACGGCCATGATTTCGCGGCACTCTCCGCGACCGAATTCCGGCAGATGACCGGGCGCGCAGGCAGGCGCGGTCAGGACAACATCGGTTTTATGCTGGCGGTTACAGGCCGGTTTATGGATTTGGGACATATCCGGAAAATGCTTTCCGCCGCGCCGGAAGATATTTTAAGCCAGTTGAAAAATGACTTTGCGATGGTCTTGAACCTGCTTTTGTCCCAGACGCCTGCTGATGTGAAAAAAATATTTGAAAGATCGTTTGCGGCCTGGCAGCAAAACAAGACGGACGGACACACGGCTTCCGCCGCAGCCTTACTCTGGAAGGATTTTTCCCTACATCTGGGATTTTTACAGCGCGAAGGTTTTGTTGACGTGTCAGGTAAACTCACCGATGATGGACGTTGGGCGGCGCGCCTCAGGCTCGATTATCCTCTTCTGGTTGCCGAATGTTTGAGGGAAGACGCTTTTCCGGTGGACAATGAAAAACTGTTGGCGGCGACGGTGGCGGTATTCGCTTATGACCGGGACGATGAAATCCAGATGGCCACCAAAGAACTGCCGCATAAGCTGATGGCCGCCCTGCGGAAAATGCTTCTGGCCGTCCGCCCGCTGTCGCGACGATTGGAAGCCGCGGGTTTTAAAAGTCCGCAGCTTTATCCATCGGCGGGCGTGGCTATGTATTACTGGGCGCGTGGACGAAGCTGGGATGATGTCATCAAAACCACCGGCATTGCCGAAGGAGACATGGCGTCGCTGATTTTACGGACGGCGGATAACCTGCGGCAGATTGCCGCGCTCAAAGACACGCATCCGGAAGCAGCCGCTTGCGCGATGCGGGCGAGGGAGGCGATACTGCGGGAACCGGTTCTGTTTCTGTAAAGGTCGGGCTGTTGAACCGCACCCGCCTGCGGCGTTGCGCTGCAACCTGTGATGTTCAACGTACGATAATGTACGCCTCACATCCCAGGTCTTGTGCGCCTTGCATCCGGGCACGTTTGAACAGCCTCAAAGATGAAGTGGGGAAGGACGAGACTATTTTAATGTGTCATTGCCCGGCAAGACCTGGCAATCCAGCAATGACACTAAAGTTGCAACAGAATTATAAAATATTTAATAGATATTTTGCAGTTGTCGTGGATAAGATGGAATAAACTTACAAAAGCCACATTGTCATTGCCCGGCTTGACCGGGCAATCCAGATAATTAACTATGGCAAATAATTATTATGTATACATGCTAGCCAGTAAACGAAACGGCACCTTATACATAGGTGTTACAAATAATTTGGAACGGCGTCTCTACGAGCATAAAAATAATCTGATTGAAGGGTTCACAAATAAATATAATGTCCATCATCTTGTATATTTTGAAGATGTGAATGATATACAGTCAGCCTTGCAAAGGGAAAAACAACTCAAACGATGGACCAGAAAATGGAAATTGGAGCTTATTGAGAAAGTTAATCCTGAATGGCGTGACCTTGCAAATGGCTTTAATCTTGAATGAAGAAATTATAAAATGTTAACTGGATTGCCCGGTCAAGCCGGGCAATGACACTAAAGGAAAATAACATTAGGTCATTGCCACGCAGCCCAAAGGTCGGCTCGCAATGACAAAACAAAAACGGGCAATGGTGTATTTGCTAGCATAGCAATGACACTAAAAGGAAAAAACATTAAAAAGGTCATTGTCATGACACCTGAGGGTCTGCTCGCAATGACAGTGTGCTCTATTACGATAAGTATAGGAAGGAATTAGAAGTTCGAAAATAATATGCTGAAAAAATTATCGATCATTATTTTACTTTTTGTTCTGTCATCCATGCCGGTGTTTGTTTTTAATGCGGGCGGAACGGAGCTGCGGAACGGCAACTACCAGGCTCATCTCATGGAGACAATCGACAAGTCGTTTAATCTGGATGAGGCCGGAGCCGATGCCGGTTTGAAGAAGGCAGTGGAGTTGGAACCCGATAACCCGACCGGATACGCCCTGGAAGCAATGCTGCATATGTTTGCTTATGAAATGTGCTTCAGTCTTGAAAAGCGTCAAAAAGAAAGAGAAGCCATCTTATATTTTTCAGACGAAGCGCTGGTTCGGGGGAAGAAAAGGATTGCCAAAAACCCTAAAGACAGTCAAGCCTATGTAGCCATGGCCCTGGCCAAAATAGCTAAAGTTAATTTGGCCGTTAGAGAAAAAAGATACATAGCCATGACTCATGAAACCGCTAATATCTGGAGTTATCTGGAGGCGGCCAAATCCTGTGATCCCAATAATTATGATGCCGATTTTCTCATGGGTCTCATGCATTATCATATCGATCATTTTGCCGGCATGACCGGCTTTTTGTCCTCCTTGTTCATCACGGGGGGCGACAGGCAAAAAGGACTGGCGGAAATCCGGTCAGCAGCGCAAAAAGGTTATCTGCTAAGGGAAATGGCTAAGGTCGAACTGGTGTCCGTCTATCTGAATTATGAAAAACAACCGTCCAAAGCGTTGCCCATAGCTCAGGAGTTGATGAATAAATTCCCTAATAATTATAATTTTCATTTTATCTATGCGACAGCCTTGCTTGAGTTGAGCCGATTTGCCGAGGCAGAGGCCATGGCGGCACAAATAGAGAAGAATATCAGCGGCGAGATACCGCCCTTCATTCCTCAGCTTCAGCCACGCTATTATCAATTAGTGGGAAGAATCCATTTTAAGCGGGGAGAATATGGAAGAGCAGAATCCTATTTTCAGAAAGCGATTCAGGACAAATCATTTTATAATAATCGCACGCAGGCCCGGTCCCTTCTTTATTTAGGGATGATTCATGATATCCGTAATGAACATAAATACGCCAAAGATTATTATAAGCGGGTCCTGAAAGTTGAAGGCGCCGACGGGGCGGCAAGGATTGACGCCAAAGGGTACCTTCAAACGCCCTACAGGGCAGATGGGAAGTGAAAACCTGACTCCCTCTTGTTGTCATTGCCAGGGACCTGGCAATCCGACAATGACACTAAAGGATAAAACAAAAAAGGTCATTGCGAGGCGACGCTCAGGAGCCGTGGCAATCTCAGTACCTTTGATTTGTAAATGGATGTTGCATGAATAAACAATTTTACGTTTACATCATGACAAAACAAAAACGGGCAGTGGTGTATTTGTTAGCATAGCAATGTCATTGCCCGGCAAGACCGGGCAATCCAGAAATCATTAATGGTTATCAGAATTTTATGGAAAAATTTTCACTCATCACGGATTTTATTCCCAGCGGCGATCAGCCGCAGGCCATCGACAAACTGACCGAGGGACTGGCAACAGGGAAGGGGCATCAGGTGCTCCTGGGTGTTACCGGTTCGGGAAAAACCTTCACCATCGCCAATGTCATTGCTCGTGCGCAGCGCACGGCGCTGATTATCGCGCACAATAAAACGCTGGCCGCGCAATTGTATGAAGAATTCAAAGGCCTTTTCCCCGATAACGCCGTGGAATACTTTGTCAGCTATTACGACTACTATCAGCCGGAAGCTTACCTGCCCACCACGGATACCTACATTGAAAAAGATTCCGCTATCAACGAGGAAATCGACAAGCTGCGCCACGCGGCCACGCATGCGCTTCTGACGCGCCGCGACGTTATTATTGTGGCCAGTGTTTCCTGCATTTACGGCCTGGGTTCCCCCGAATCGTATCTGGGCATGATCGTGCAGCTGGAAGTGGGCGGTGAGATGCCCCGTGACGAAATCTTAAAAAGGTTGATTGAAATCCAGTATGAACGAAACGATATTGATTTCCACCGAGGAACGTTCCGCGTGCGCGGCGACGTCGTGGAAATCTTTCCGCCCTATGAGGACGAACAGGCGCTCCGGGTGGAATTTTTCGGCGACACAATTGAGGCGATTCACTGGATTGACCCGCTGCGCGGCAAGAAGCTAGGGTCGCTTTCCAAAACCGCCGTTTACCCCGGCAGCCACTATGTGACTACAAAGGATAATCTCAAAAGAGCGACGGCCGATATTCGCGCGGAACTGGCTGTGACGCTGGCCCGATATAAAGAACAGAATATGCTGCTGGAAGCGCAGCGCCTGGAGCAGCGCACGAACTTCGATCTGGAAATGATGGAAGAGATGGGCTACTGCCAGGGCATTGAAAATTATTCCCGCCACCTCACCGGCCGCAAGCCGGGCGAGCCGCCGCCGACGCTCATGGAATACCTGCCGAAGGATGCACTGATTATTATTGACGAGAGCCACGCCACGCTGCCGCAGGTGGGCGGCATGTATCGCGGCGATAGATCGCGCAAGGAAACACTCGTTAAATACGGGTTCCGTCTGCCTTCCGCCCTGGATAACCGGCCCTTGCGCTTTGAAGAATATGAGGCGCTGCCCAATCAGCGAATATATATTTCAGCCACGCCGGCGGTTTACGAAACGGAAAAAGCAAACGGCATCCGCGTGGAGCAAATCATCCGTCCGACGGGCCTGATGGACCCGGTAATAGAAATCAAACCCGCTTCACAGCAAGTGGATGATCTGCTCGAAGAAATACGTCTGCGCGTCAAGAAAGAGGAAAGAGTTCTGGTGACCACGCTGACCAAACGCATGGCGGAAAATTTAACGGACTATTACGGCGGCCTCGGCATCCGCGTGCGTTATCTGCCTTCCGATACTAATACCCTCGAACGGGTCAGCATCATCCGCGATCTGCGCCTGGGTGAGTTCGATGTACTGGTCGGCGTCAATCTGCTGCGCGAGGGTCTGGATATCCCCGAAGTGTCGCTTGTGGCCATTCTCGACGCGGACAAGGAAGGATTCCTGCGTTCCGAAAGATCGCTTATCCAGACCAGCGGGCGCGCCGCGCGCAACGTCGGCGGCAAGGTCATCATGTACGCCGATAAAATCACCCGATCCATTCAGGCCTGTCTTGACGAAACCAAACGCCGCCGCATCATTCAGGGCCGGTATAACGAAGAGAATAACATCACCCCCGAAACCATCAAAAAATCCATCAGTAATATTCTGGGCTCCATATACGAAGCCGATTATATGACTGTGCCGGTAGATGCCAAAGGCAGGGCCATCCCCGCCCGGGAAGAAGATTTGCCCGCGCTCATTAAAAATCTGACGGCGGAAATGAAGCAGGCGGCCAAGAACCTGGAGTTTGAAAAAGCGGCCGCTCTGCGCGACGAAATTAAGGAACTCAACAAAATCCTTCTGGAGATGGGCTGAACCTTTTGAACTTCCGTGTATCCCGACATTGCGAAGAGACCACTCTGATGCTGCGTATCGGGGCTATTGATGCGGAAAGAACCAGCCGATGAACATAATCGGAACAACATGAAGCATAAAATCAGAATACGCTGCAAAGAAATCCATCCGCATATCCACCGAATCATTCTACCGCTGCCCGGCAGGCAGCCGGGGCCGGTGAACGCGTACCTGTTCACGGGCAAACAAACAACGCTGCTCGATACCGGAACAAGAAGGACTGCGCGGCATTTGGAGGAATCCCTCCGGCAGATCGGCATCGTCTTTTCCGATATCGACCGGATCATCTTTACGCACGGCCACATCGATCACTATGGCGCCGCGCTGTATGCTGTCAAACGATCTTCGGGGCGCACAGCGGTGGCTGCTCACTCTGAAGACGCACCGGTTGTCGAAACCGGCATGGAAGCATCCGACCGGCAATTTTCGAAGTTTTACAGGCTTATGGGCGTTCCGCTGGTTTTCGAGCTTTTGTTCTATGGCATGGGACTATTCTTTTCATCGCTTGCGGAAAACTGCCGGGTTGATGTGTGCCTCTCGGATGGGGAAAAAATTCAGGTGGGAGATTATGAGGCAACGGTCATTTCAACACCGGGACATACCAAGGGGTCCATCTGCCTTTACCTGAAAAAAGAAGGAATTCTTTTTTCAGGCGACCATATCCTCGGTCATATCACGCCCAATGCTTTTGTCATGCTGGAATCCGATTTTGACATTCCCTGGAGGATGAGCCAGTTGGAATTCTACGATTCACTGAAAAAAATCGAGTCGCTTGCCCCGCGCATTGTTTACCCCGCTCACGGCAAACCCATCACCGACCTGCCAAGAACCGCCGCGATGTATCGGGAGCAGTTCTCGCTGAGGCAGGAAAAAATACTTGCCATTCTGAAAAAAGGCGAATTCACAGTATACAGCATGGCCCGCAGCCTTTTTCCGGAGATTAGCGGCAAACGTCTGCCGCTGGAAATCTTTCTTGCGGTATCCGAGGTATTCACACACCTGCAGGTGCTGGAAAAAGACGGCATGGTTATGTCGCGCGTGAGACGCGGGAAACAGTACTACTCGCTAACGTAAATGTGATGCAATTGTTTCACCGATTGGTGGCATACAATATTATTTTGGAGAGAAGGTTGATAAGTTAACAGCGATCCCGTGTTCTATGAGACAAATTGTTTTTGAGAATTAAGTGTTATGTCCCTCGAATTCGCCTTTTTACCAACGTCCCTATTTTTTTCGCCCAAGCCTTTCATCTATTTCCGTAACGATTTTTTCAAAGGTTGTCATGGCATCTTTCAGATCC
>Ga0105104_10000556_pt1 | contig 29033 bp, 25 predicted proteins | sample PPLLaktember2015_3_FD_87034 | JGI IMG/M metagenome (GOLD analysis project Ga0105104, IMG submission 87034) | Freshwater sediment microbial communities from Prairie Pothole Lake near Jamestown, North Dakota, USA - PPLs Lake P7 Core (6) Depth... | ecosystem: Environmental > Aquatic > Freshwater >...
AAAATACGTTTAGCGTCATCAGATATTCCTTGATAGTAATAACGATTTACGTGCTGATTTATTCTACAATTCCCGGTTGCTTTCAGATTTAGAGTTATTTAAGGAGACTATATGAGGCTAAGTTTGTGGCATGGCTCGCTGCTTTTGTTTGGGTTAGTCCTGATCCTATGGATCTTGCTGACGCTCTTTGAAGCGACCCTGGTAGGGATGTCCCTGACGGCCGAAAAGGTGCTGACTTTTCTGTTACTGGTCCTTCCGGCCGGGGTGGGGACCGTGCTCGGCATTCTCAGCCTGCTCCGGAAGGATGGACCTGTCTGGGTGGCGGTTGCTGGAGCCCTGTTGAACGGTTTCTTCACATTTTTCCATTTGATGATTCTGGCGTTTGCAGGCTAAAATTCGAGGCAGAGGAAATCCATGACCCTATTTGCCAGGACAGAAAAGAGCCGCATCAAACGCCTTCCGAAACGCGCCCAGTACGACCGCGCGACCATCTATCAGATTTTGGACGAAGCCCTGATCTGTCACGTCGGGTTTGTCGAAAAGCGCCAGCCCTATGTGATCCCGATCAACTTTGCCAGAGTCGAGGACAGCATCGTTCTGCATGGTGCCAAAGCCAGCCGTCTGCTCAAGCACATCGAGATGGGTCACCCCGTCTGCGTCGAGGCAACGATCGTGGATGGCCTGGTGCTGGCGCGCTCCGTGTTCAATCATTCCGTGAACTACCGGTCGGTGGTGTTGTTCGGCAGGGGCCGGCCGGTGGAGGCTGAACAGGAGAAGCTGTCAGCGTTGGAAGCCATCACGGATCACCTCGTCCCGGGAAGGTGGCAGGAGGCGCGTCTGCCCAACCGCAAGGAGCTGAATGCCACGCGGGTGGTCTCCATCAAGATCGACGAGGCCTCCGCAAAGGTCCGCATGGGCCCGGTGGGGGATGATCCACAGGATTACGCACTGCCCGTTTGGGCGGGTGTCCTGCCTCTGCAGGAGCAAGCCCTGGCGCCCATCCGGGACGAGCTGCTCAAGGAGGATATTCCTGTCCCCGAATATATCGCGCGCTACTCACGTTAGGATCACTTCTGCGTTGCATGGAGTCCCGCATGTCAGTCAACAAACTGCAGGAAGCAATCAGTCTTATCAAAGCAGGTGACAGGCAGACCGGTCAGAAGCTGCTGACGGAAGTGCTCAACGACGATCCCCGGAACGAGACTGCCTGGTTGTGGATGTCCGCGTTGGTGAGCGGGGAGCAGCGACGATTTTGTCTGGAAAAGGTCCTGAGCATCAACCCGAATCATCCCCAGGCTCGCGAACAGCTTGCGAAGCTGACAGCGGCCGTTCCTCCTCCAATGTCAACTCCCGCTCCGACGCCTCCGGCCGAGCCGCCTGTGTCTCTTACGCCGCCCGCGTCAGCAAGTATGGAACCTGCGCCAGTATCACAATCACAACCCCGGGTCGTCACGGCTGCCGCTCCTGGACCTGTTCAGGGAACACCATTGCCCAAAATCTGGCTGAGCAACAGAAAATACATCGCAAGCTTTACCTACCTGGAGGGGAACAATCTGCTTGCATTCGACGTGCTGCCCAACAAAGCCGCGCAGGTGCTGGAAGAGGTCCGGCTGGGAGTGACGCAGAAGCAATTCGATCAGATCAAAAGCAAATTCCATTTGATGAATGTCAACCATGTTTTGCTTTCGAATATCATTTCCGTAACGCTTTTTGGCGAGTCGCTGAAAATCGCCGGAGTGAACAAGGCTGGGGATGAAAAGAAAATCAACACCCATGTCAGCAAGGAAAATGCTGAGGCGGTGTTGAAAGCTTTGCACGACCGCCTTGGCCGGGATTTTCAAAGGACCACCAGGCCGATTAACCGTCGCAGGGTGGTCATGTCGGCTGTGATTCTTTCTGCGATTACCATCTGTGGAAGCAGCTTTTTCTCGTGGTTTGCAGGCGGACTGCAGGCGGGAGGAGATGTCGGTGGAAGTGCCCGTGTAAGAGGGCTTGCAGCCATCCTTTTGTTGATCGGCCCGACAGGCTTCCTGTGCATCGGCGGCGTAGTGCTGATCTTTGTCATCCTTGCCTTGATCTCTTCGCTGCGCAAGCCTCCGGAAGAAATTGTGCTCATGCGCGGGGCGGAGCCGGAAGAGAACAACTGAAACAAATAATGCTTTGGCGAAACAGGAGAACAGGCTATGTCAGTGCAGGATGAAACCATGAAAAATCCATCTCAAAAGAGCTTTCAAACGCGCGCAGTCCATGCAGGTGAGCGCGCTCCGGCCGCCGATTACACTCCCGTTTCGACGCCCATCTTTTCCTCGACAACCTATGTGTATGAGAGCATGGATGATCTGGACGCGGTCTTTGCCGGCTCAAAGAAAGGGTATGTCTATTCGCGTTACGCCACACCGACGGTGACTGCCTTCGAGGCGGCCGTTGCCAGCCTGGAGGGAGCCGAAGCGGCGCAGGCCTACAGCTCGGGCATGGCTGCCATCCATGCCTGCCTGCTGGCCGCGGGAGCCAGAGCCGGGACCTCGGTTGTGGCTGCGCTCGATCTTTACGGGGCGACCTTCACCCTTCTGCGCGGCCTGCTGGCTTCCCTGGGAGTCGATATCCGCATGGTGGATGTCTCCAACCTGGAGGAGGTCGAGACAGCACTCAGGGAGACTCATCCTGCTGTTCTGCTGGTGGAGACAATATCCAATCCTTTGTTGAAGGTCGCGGATGTGCCCGCGCTGGCCGCGCTGGCGCATGGACAGGGTGCCTCACTGCTTGTCGATAATACTTTTGCTTCGCCCTATCTCCTGAATCCCCTCAAGCATGGTGCGGATTACGCGATACACAGCGCCACCAAATATCTCTCCGGTCATGGGGATGTGCTGGCCGGTGTTGTGGCGGCGTCTGCCGAAAACAAAAGCAGGTTATTTGAGCTGAACAAGCTGGTGGGAAGTGTGCTTGGCCCGTTCGAAGCCTGGCTGGCGCTGCGCGGTCTGAAGACGCTGCCTCTACGGATGCGACAGCAGTGTGAGAACGCGCAGCGGGTCGCCGAATGGCTGAGCTCGCACCCGCGCGTGACAAAGGTTAACTATCCGGGCCTGCCGGCTCATCCACAGCGCGATCTTGCCGGACGTCTCTTCGAAGGTAAAGGCAGCGGTGGTGTGCTCTCGTTCGAGATCAAAGACGCGGACAAAGCAGCGGTCTATCGTTTCATGGAATCTCTGACCCTGTGCCTGCCTGCCACTTCCCTGGGGGATATCTATTCGCTGATCCTGCATCCCGCGACTTCGTCGCACCGCAGCCTGACTGCCGAGGAACGCACCCGCATCGGGATCCCCGACGGCCTGGTGAGGCTTTCGACCGGCATCGAATCCGCCGACGACATCCTGGCTGACCTGGACTCGGCGCTGGGGATGATTAAGACTTGATCTGCCGAGCCAGGTGATAAAATAAAAATACCCTAACCTGTTTACAAACCCAGGAGGCGACAACATGAGCAGAGAAGAAGAACTCCGCGATATTATCAATGAAGCTGCCGCGACCATGTCGGCGGCCCAGAGCAATCCGCGCACATGGCTTTCATGGGTTGTTTATTTGCTGGCCCGGCTCGAGGAAAAGGCTACGAATGAAAATCCTGCCTACAAAGAGTCCTTCCTGGAGATGCTCTCGGCCTTGCAGGATGAAATCCGGAATCGCACACGGACGGGCGGCTGGCACTAGCGAGCCAAACTGAATCTGGCAGTCTCAATCGGTCAATATCGAAAAGATTGGTGGGCAGACAATGCGCAGAAAACCGATTCAAAGCAGGGTCGTGGCTGTGATCGGGATGGTCGTTGTGCTCGGGGTATTTGCACTGGCGATCTTCTCCCCGCAGGTTTCCAGGACTGATCAGTTTACGGGCATCGCGACGTTCCTTCTCTTCACGGCGTTCATTTCGTTCGCCCTGCTAAGCCGCCGCCTTGGTAAATCGCTGGGCAGGAAGATGCGCGCCTCCTCAAAGGGTCGCGGAGCAACAGTCCTGACGGACGAGACCGATCTACCGGGCACGAAACGCCGCAGTCCGCCTTCCCAGCCGTTTGCATATCAGGTGTTCGACATGAATAGCACGCCGGCTCTCTCTTCCGGGGCTGAGGCTGTGTTGAAACGGGCCTATAAGTATTATCAGGGATATGTGGTCAATCTTGCCGTGGGTGCGCTGTTCCTCTGGCTGTCCTTCTCGGTACTTTCAGCGACAGCCGCCGTGCTGCACTTACCCTTATCTGTGCCCACCGAACTTCTCTGCGGTTCGGCGCTCGGACTGCTGGCGGCCTTCTTTGTTGCCAATCCTCGCCGCCATCCGACTTCCTGGACGATCATCATCTGGGGCGCGCTGAATTTGATATTGCTCGCAGTAATCATCTTTGTTGCCATCCGGAGCGGAGTGCTGGCATGGACCGGCCAGAGTACGGCCTTCGTTTTGCTGGGACTGGCGGCAGCCAGCCTGCCTGCCTATGGCGTGCTGTTTGCGATCGTCGCTTATATCCTGCGGCGGCAGGTGGCTGCGAACAAACCCCTGCAGCTCCTGGCCCTATGGGTGTTCAATTCCGGGACCAACCTGGTATCCATTCTGAGCGGGCTGGGCCTGATCTGGCGCTTCCTGGGCACCATCCAATTCCTGCGCGGTGGAGAATTCACCGTGGACATGGAGTCACTGGTGAAAAGGGGGGAAGCGGATCTGGTCGTCGATACGCCGGAAAAGCTGGAACGGGAGCTGCAGTACTTCCGATATGCTCCCACCTGGTCCGGAACGTATCCGACAAACACCCTGCTTTGCAATGACTCGGTTTGGAAGCCGGCTGTCCATGCCCTGCTTCGAAATTCCGATGCGGTCGCGATGAGCCTGTTCGGATTTTCCCAATCCAATCAGGGCTGCCTGTATGAGCTGGGACTGCTCCTCGATACGTTTCCGATCAACCGGGTGCTTTTCCTGATCGATGACACCACGGATCTGGAGTTTCTGCTTGCCACTCTTCGTCAAGACTGGGACCAAATGGCAGTCGACTCCCCCAATCACACTGCAATAGCGGCTCCCATCCGGATTTACCGGTTGAGTACGCGCTTTGACCGCCTTGGCGAAGCGTATACTTCCGGGCAGCCGGGCGAGGCGGCACCCCTCAAAGCTCTTGGCGCATTCTCGGCTACTCAGTCGGGGGCCACACGGGAAGTGGACTGCATGATCAGGCTTATCCTTGAAGGCGTTGTCTGTTAAAATAGGGTCGGTCGGCTACTGTAGATAGACGTTCAGCAGCAAATCATGAATACGAAAGGAGAAATAGTTATGGGTGCTACCGGCAAAAAGGATAAAGGCAATAAAGAACAGCGAAAGAAGCCGAAGCTCAACATCAAGGAGAAGCGGAAACTCAAGAACGAAAAGAAGAATAAGTAAACCATAAAGCAATCCTCCCTGTCTCGCAAGATTGAGACAGGGAGGATTTACAAAGGGGGATGGGATGAGAACCGGTTAGCCCTATGATCCGACTTCTCTTGCCCATTGCGTCAGAGTCTGTAAGAGGTTTGTGACCATCTTCGGGGGAAGAAGGCCGAGGGCATGTGCTTGCCCCGCTCTTGTGAATAAGCCCTCTCCTATTTCCTCTTAACGGACCTGGAACGGTCCTGTTACTCTAGGGTGTGACCGTGACCGTGAAGGCATCATTGAGCAGTGCGGAGGAGGTGTTTGGATTGGTCACACGCACATCCCAGAGTTGTGTGCCGAACGTTTCATCGACCTGTGTGTTGACCGTGATCACGATCGTGGTGGGATTAACCACCTGGGTTGTGGTCACCAGGGGGACCGTGCCCTGACCGCCTTCAAAAGTCAGCACGGCGCCATTCTGGAAGCCTGAGCCGGTGATGGTCAAATTGACCGTTGTATCGGCTGGCGCTGTATTTGGCGTCATATTGAGTATCGCCGGCTGCGGGATGGGGGTGAGAGTAATGGTTGGCAGCGGAACAGTTACCGTCGGCAAAGGAAGAGTCGGTGATACGGGTACGGCGGTGAAGCTTGGCAGAGGCGTCAGGGTGATGGTGGCTGTAGGAATGATCGGCGTCACAGTAAAGGTCGGCGAGATTGTGGGCGCGGGGGAAGTTGGGGATGGGATGGGGGAGGCCGTCGGCGTGATGATGATCGGGCTGCCGAACTCGCGCCAGCCCAGGTCGGGCGCCGCACCGATAAATCCCGTGATGGGACTCGGCGGGATCGGCTCTCCGCTGGCAGCCGCATATTGTGCGACGCCGCGGTCGATGGCCGGGGAGCTTCCCTGAAGGAGGAGTCCACTGAAGTCATCATCCACCGTTTCCCACAGTCCATCCGAGCCGGGGTTTGGCGCGGCCGCAAAAAGCGGGTCCTGCCCGGTAATGATGCCTGCGCCCAGCGTGCTTTGATCGGCATCCATCGTGTTATTGAAAAAAAGAGTATAGGCCACGATCGCGTTGGTGCCTGGCTGCCCCTGAACCCTCCAGACACCCCGACCGGTCGAATTGGTAATGATGTTGTTGAAGGCCACGAGGTTGTCGCCGCCCGAAATGCCATGATTGTTGCCGTAGAACGTGTTGTTGAAGACCCGGACTGCCTCCACCATATCTGCACCGGAATAATCCTCCACGCTGTTTGCATTTGGCATCAACCCAAGCCCAGCCCTGGCATTGTTGGCAATCAGGTTCCCCACGATAATGAAGCGGCGGTTGGTATCCTGGGGTTCACCGGGAAAATCAACCAGCTGGATGCCATCGGCGCGGCTGCCAATGATCATGTTGTTCCAGATATTCACATCCACCGGGCCGGCCGGAGAAGGCTTGTCCTGCAGGTTGACCTCGATCCCGTCGTCGCCGGCGTACATGATACGGTTGTTCTCGATCAGGAGCGGCCGGTCGGTCTCATCCAGGTGAATGGCATCGTCAGCGGTTTTGAAGTAGACATTATTGCGGTTGCTCCCGCCCGCGCCCCATTGATAATGCACCCCGGTCACAGAGGAATGAAAAAAATTGAACTCAGCCACAAATGCAGAAGAAGCCTGGATGCCATTCGTGCCACCTTGAATCACAAATCCGCGGATGCTGGGCATTTGCGTCAGGTTGGGTGGAATGGTAATGGCGGCTGCGCCGGCGCCCCCGTTGATCACCGTCCGGTTGTTGGCAGGGTTGACCTGGTCGAAGGTGTCGGCGGTGAGCGTGACGGCTCGATCCAGGATGAGGTTCTCGTTATAGATGCCGGTCCGAACCTGAATGATATCCCCAGGTTCGCCGGCATTGATCGCCGCCTGGATCGTGGCGTATTCATCCGGGACGATGAGAAGATTCACGGCCTGCTCATTGCGGTTGAGTGCAAACACTCCCGCGGCCACGCCGACTAAAACGATACAAACAATGATTGCTACAACTGTCCATAGACTGCGATTAATGGGTCGATCGAACATTTTTACCTCCAAAATTCCCGCACCAGGTAGGTGTGATTGCCCGTAAGATTGAAGTCGATTTCTGTCCAGGCTTCATACTGTAAAACGATCTGGCAGGGGTCTTGTTCTGCTTAAATGAGCATGTTTTTAAATCCATTTCAGTTTTTTCTCATATTTACTGGCTAGGATTAATGGCAGATCCTGGGGATTCCATTCGCGACTGTTTTCACCCATACCGAAAACCTATGAGGAGAGTTGAAAGGAGTAAAAGATATGTTTATGACTCAGACTATTAAGCATCGATCGCTCCTGGCACTGCTGCTGGTTGTCCTTGGCCTCGCGATGATCGCGGCTGTGCCCGCTCATCAAACCTTCCCGGAAGTGATCCCGCTGCCGGATGGCTTTCAGCCGGAAGGGATTGCGAGCGGGGAGGGGACCACGTTTTACGTTGGGTCGATCCCCACGGGAGCCGTTTATCGCGGTGACCTGCGGACCGGCCAAGGCGCAGTGCTGGTTCCCGCGCAGGCGGGCCGGAGCGCCATTGGCATGAAGTATGATGAGCGCACGGGGCTGCTCTTCGTGGCAGGCGGCAACACGGGATTCGCGTATGTCTACGATGGTGAAACAGGGGCCAACGTGGCCGAGATCCAGCTCAGCACGCTGCCCAGTTTCATCAACGATGTGGTGATCACGAGGGAGGCGGCCTACTTCACCAATTCCTTCCAGCCGGTCCTGCATCGCGTGCCCCTGGCAGGCAATGGTGAACTGCCTCCTGCGCCGACAAGTGAAGACATCCCCCTGGGAGGCGATTACCAGTTTACCCCGGGCGCTTTTAATGCAAACGGCATTGCCGCGACACCGAACGGCAAGACATTGATCATTGTGAATAGCACGGAAGGCGCGCTCTATAAAGTGGACCCGGCGACGGGAGCAGCCACGCGCATCGATCTTGGAACGGGAGCAGTGCCCAATGGAGATGGCCTCCTGTTACAGGGAAAGACCTTGTATGTTGTACAAAACCGGTTGAATCAGATTGCGGTCGTGAGGCTGAAATCCGACTTCAGTGCGGGAACCATCGCTCAAACCATTACCAGCCCACTGTTCCGCGTCCCGACGACGATCGCGCGGTTCGGGGACAGTCTGTACGCCGTCAATGCCCGCTTCGGGACTCCCCCCACGCCCGATACCGAATACGAAGTGGTCCGGGTCCCACGCAAGTAAGCAAAAATCGCTGAGTGCGACTCTGCCTCGCCGGGCAGAGTCGCACTTTTGCTTTAAGTTCCCGAGCGCTGCGCCAGGAGCGCATACGCTGCGATGCCAAACGCGATGGCGACATTGAACGATCTCTTTGCCCCCAGCATGGGAATGTACAGGATCCGATCGGACAGGTCCAGCAGTTCGGGATCAACTCCGGTTAGCTCATTGCCGACGATCAAGACCGCCAGGTCCGGGAATCGGGATTCGGTAAATTGGGACATGGGTAGCGAACGCGGGTCCTCTTCAAGCGCATAAACCTTCCAGCCTTCCGCTTTCAAACCCTTCACCAGCCTGACCGCATCCTTGTGATATGACCATGGAACGGTCTCTTCTGCGCCGAGGGACGTTTTTGTCACGGCTTCGTTGTCGGCCGTGGGCGTGATGCCGCACAGGTAGGCATGGGTGAAGCCGAACCCGTCGGCGCTGCGCAGCACCGATCCGACATTCCATGCCGAGCGGATGTTGTCGAGCAGCACGGCTAAATTCTTCCCTCTTTCTTCTTTCAATCCGACTTTACCTGTTGCCGGCATTGTGTTTTTCATGCCTGTGGCGCGCGCATCGGGTTCGGTGCCCGGCTGCCGGCTAAGAACGATCCGGGTATCCCCCAGGCAGGCCGGGCAGCGCGTGCCGAATGGATGTGACTGGATCAGCGGATAGCGAAGGCCGCAAGATTCGCAGACTCTGATTTCAGGGGAGTTATCTGGCATGCGGTCATTATACATGCTACAATTTGTGCATGCATCGCGTGGTCCCTGAACTCATTGTCGAAAATTATCGGGCCGGCCGCTACAGCGGGGAATTTCCTGCGGTGGGGATGTTCCTTGACCTTTCAGGTTTTTCCACAATGACCGATACTCTGATGCAGCATGGCCAGCATGGAGCGGAGGTGCTGGCGGGACTGATGCATGAAGTATTCGATCCTCTCGTGGAAAGTGTTCTCGATTATGGGGGCAAGGTGGTCAGCTTTGCCGGCGACGGCGTGATGGCGTTGTATCCCATCGAAACGGATGTGAAGTCAACCGCCCTGCATGCTCTGACCTCCGCCTGCGTGATCCAGAAACGCTTCAGGGAAAACCCCGTCCATCAGACTGTCTATGGCAGTTTTTTTGTCTCGGCCAAAATCGGCCTGTCGATCGGTTCCGTTTCCTGGGGGATTTTGCGTTCCGTAAGTGGAGATCAGGCGACTTATTACTTTCGCGGCAGTGCGGTCGATGAATCGGCGGAGGCGGAGCACCATGCCAAGGCCGGGGATATTCTGCTGACGTCGGAAATGCAGAATCTTCTGCGGGACGAGATTTACACCACGCCCTGCGATTCGTTTCAGCGCTTCAACGGATTCCGCTTCGACCTGCCTGTTCCCACCCGGGTCGTTTTCCCACCCATCGACCTGGAAGTGGCGCGCGTGTTTATGCCCGAGGAAGTAATTGCATATGATGTACGCGGGGAATTTCGCCAGATTGTCAATCTGTTCATGCGGTTCCCCAACCTTTCTGAAAATCAGTTACGCGATCTCATGAGCAAGGTCTTTGAGCTGCGAAACAAGTATGGCGGCCTGTTGAACCGCCTGGATTTTGGCGACAAGGGCTGCAATCTGCTCATGCTGTGGGGCGCTCCGGTGGCCTATGAAAACGATATTGGTCGAGCCCTGAATTTTCTGCTCGACCTGAAAGCCCGCTTTGATTTCCCAATCACAGCCGGCGTGACGTACTATATCGCGCATGCCGGGTATCTTGGCAGTTCCATGTGTGAGGATTACACCTGCTACGGATGGGGCGTAAACCTGGCTTCCCGTTTCATGATGAGTGCGCCGACCGGGGCGGTCTGGGTGGACGATCGAATTGCCCGGCGGGTTTCGAAGAGATTCGAATTTCAATTTGTCGGCCGACAGTCCTTCAAGGGATTTGCAGCGGCCCAAAAAGTCCATCGTCTGCGCGGTTACAGACAAAACATGGAGCCAATCTATCAGGGAGAGCTGATCGGCCGCGCCGGCGAGCTTGCCCAGCTTGCGCATTTCATCGAACCCTTGTGGCAAAACAGGTTCGCGGGACTGCTGGTTGTATCCGGTGAGGCGGGCGTTGGCAAGGGACGCCTGGTCTACGAGTTTCGTTCCGCGGCGCTCCTGGAGGGCAGTCAGATCCTTTGGGCTGTCTGCCACCCTGACCAGATCCTGCGCCAGTCCTTCAATCCACTGCGCAGCTGGCTCCTGAGATACTTTGGACTGATGTCCAATCAATCGGCAGAGGAGCGGCGGCATGTGTTTGACGAAAAACTGGACGAGCTGCTCGCCTCCATCCCGGACCCGGAATTGGCGCGCGAGCTCGACCGAACTCGTTCCGTGCTCGGGGCGCTGCTGGAACTCTATTGGGTGGATTCGCTTTACCAGCAGCTCGATGCAGAAGGGCGCTACAACAATACCTTCCTGGCATTGATCGCGCTGTTCAAGGCGGAAAGCCTGCGCCAGCCGGTTGTGATCTGTCTTGAGGATTTTCAGTTTATCGATAGTGATACGAAGGATCTTTTGCCGCGCCTGAAGCGGGCCATCCTGGCGGCTGGCGAAGCCTATCCGATTGGATTGATTGTGACCACCCGTCCCTCCGATGGATCGCTTGACCCGGACCTGATCGATGCCCGCATCGATCTTGGTGGGCTGGGGCATGAAGCAGTTGCCCGTCTGACCGAGACGTTGCTGGGTGGGGCGGTGGCCTCCAATCTGGTCACCCTTTTGTTGAATCGTTCCGAGGGCAATGCCTATTTTGTGGAGCAGATAGTTCGATACTTGCAGGAAGAGAACTATATCGAGATGAGCAGGAATGGCTGGTCACTTGTGAAAAGCGTGCCGGTGAGTGTCCTGCCTGGTGATGTCCGCTCCGTTCTGGTGGCCCGGCTCGATCAACTGGCACGCCAGGTGCGGGAGACCGTCCAGACCGCCGCAGTGCTGGGGCACGAGTTCGAGATCCAGGTGCTGCTGCAGATGCTGCACGAGGATGATTCCGCATGGTCGCATGTAGCCGAAGCCGAGAAGGCGGCCATCTGGGCGCCGCTCAATGAAATGCGTTACATTTTTTCACACGGACTCCTGCGGGAGGCCGCCTATGAAATGCAGATGCGCTCGAGAAGACGGGATCTGCATGCCCTGGCCGTCGAGGCCCTGGAAACTCTCCATGCTGACGATCCGGGCCCCCGTTACGCGGAGCTTGCCTATCATTCGGATCATGCCGGGCTTTCGTCGAAGGCGCAGTCCTACTATAGGCTGGCCGGCAAAGCCGCCTCGGATGCCTACCAAAACAGTCAGGGCATTGGGTGTTACACGCGCGCCCTGACGCACACACCGCGCGATGATGTGAGCGCGCAGTTCGAGATCCTGCTCGAGCGCGTCGAGTTGTTCAACCGGCTTGGGCAGCGCGTCCCTCAATTGCAGGATTTGGAAACCCTTGAAAAGCTTGCCCAGCAGATGGGCGATCCGCGTCACCAGGCCAAAGTACAGATGCTTTTCGCTCATTACTATTTGTCGGTCCCCGATTATGCGGCTGTGGTGAAGTGTTCGGAGCGTGTTGTCGCGCTGAATCGCATGGTCGAGGATGGCGAGGTTCTGCTGGATACTTACCGGGTATGGCCCCTGGCTCTTTTGCGACAGGGCAAGCTCGTGGCGGCCATGTCGGTCGCCCAGGAGGGGCGGGAGCTGGCTCAAGTGCATGGTGATCCCGTAAAAGAGGGATATATTCTCAACGCGATGGGTCTGATCGCGATCGAGCAAAAAGATCCTGCCATTGCACATGGATATCTCGAGCAGGCGCTTTCCCTGGCGCGAGAAGCAAAAGATCGCAGACTTGAATCTATGACACTGGGGAATTTGGGAAATTCAGCCGGTTATATTCGACAGGACTATGCTTCTGCGCGCGAGTACTATGAAAAGGATTTCGCCATTTCGCATGAACGCGGCGAGCGCTCTGCAGAATGTGTCTCCCTGGAAAACCTGGGCTGGGTCGCTGGAATGCAGGGAGACTTTGAAGCGGCGCGCTCCTATCATGAACGTGCTTTGCTTCTTTCGCACGAAATAGTCAATCTCTATATGGAGATCTACATACTCATCAATCTAAGCGCAGTGACCGGCATGGCAAATGAAGGCGAGACTGCCCTGGCATACGCCCAGAATGCGCTGGAATTATCCCGCAAAACGGGGGATCGGTCGGGCGAGGCATGGTCCTGGCTGTACATGGGACATGCATATTTGGTGTCCGCTGATCTTCAGCCGGCCGAGGACGCGTTTCGCCACTCCATCGCCATTCGCGATGAGTTGGGGCAGCCGGGCATGAAGATGGAATCGCTGGCAGGGTTGATCCAAACCTTGCTGCTCAAAGGCGATGATATTGCTGCTCTGCGTGAGACGGAGAACATCATCTCATATCTTGAGTCTGGTAATGCCCTTGATGGTGCGGAAGCACCGCTGCGCATATACTACGCCTGTTACCAGGCTCTTGAAAAATTACGAGACCCGCGTTCAGGCAATTTGCTGCAATCGGCAGTTGAAATGCTTGAAGCGCAGGTCTCAAGGCTGCGAGACGACGAATCGCGTCAAATGTATGTTGAAAACGTGCCGTGGCGGCGCGCCATCCGGCAGGCCTCGCATGAAAAATCGGGTTGACCTAGGGATAATGCCCCACGGGCGGATCACCGACGTTGAGCGAGAATTTGACGAGTCCTTTGCCGGCATCCTCGGCTTTGATTTCATGCGGCCTGCCGTCATACAGAACAAAGAGTCTCTTTCCAACTGGCGGAGTTCGCAGTGTAACGGTGTAAGTGATACTTGCATCCTTGAGCGACGCTTTTTCCCTCACTCCAAAGGCATTGAACCAGGTGATAAACCCGTCCTCAAAGGGTGTGCGATCAGGTATGGGCTTGCTGTAAGCCTCATATCCATCATCCACCTCGACTTCAATACTCGAGTCGTAACTGGGGATCTTGGTGTTCCCATCGATCCTGTATAGTGTGGTTGCCATAGTATCCTCCTTGCCTTATGAAAGTTATCCCGGGTACTTAAATTATAGCCGCAGTCAGAATCATACAATATATTTTTTTCATTGCAGATTGTCCTGTTACAGATCGAATCAGGACTTTGACTGTTGCGGCAATTCCATACTATTTGGGGTGCGGCTTGTTTATCATACAATTGTTCTCAAGAGGCAGCGTGAAACACCTTTCCCTCAACTGGTTTCTGCTGGCGGTGTGGATGGTCTCCCTGCAAGCCTGTCAGCCAGGCCGGAATTCATCAACTCCGGCGGTCACGATAATATCTCCTCCCGTGACGGTCCTGGGTTCGCGCGAATATGAGGTGCATCAGCGGCTGACACTGATAAACGATGGTCCCAGTCAGCCGGAAAAACAGAATATCTGGGTGGCGTTGATCCGGGATTTTCCTCCTTACCAGGAAGTGATATCCCTGCAGATTTCACCTGCCGAGCATGAGCTGATCACTGATGAATATGGCAACCAATATGCTGAGTTTGATTTTTCCGCGCATCCGGCCGGGACAACGAAAACGGTGCAGATCGACTACCAGGTCGGCGTCAACGAATTGACGTATGATTTATCCGCCTGCGACGGGGAACTGCTGGATGGTTTTGTCCGACCGGAACTGCATATCGAATCGGCGAATCCTCAGATTGTGGCTCTGGGGAGTAATTTATCGCGAGGCAAACAGACTGTCTGCGAGAAAGTCCGCGCATTTTATGATTATATTGGTGATGAGCTGGTCTATACCTACAATGGAAAGAACTGGGGCGCGCAAGCGGCACTGGGAGCCATGGGGGCTGATTGTACTGAATACGCCTCCCTGCTTGTAGCGTTCAGCCGCTCGCAGGGCATTCCGGCGCGCTACTTTGAAGGTCTGCTCTTCCTCGATGCAGAGACGGAAGCAATTGCGCGCGTTGAGCATGCCTGGCCGGATGTGTATCTGCCGGGTGTGGGCTGGATGGCGCTGGACCCCACCCTGGGGAGATCACCACTGGATCGTGAGACCTATTTTGCTCACTATACCCCCCAGCACATCATCGTCACCATGGGAGCGAGTCCATCCACCCTGCGAGGCGGCAGCTATTGGACACATATCTACTGGCCCGGGAATACTACCCAGATTCGCGTCGAAGCGGAGGAGTGGCAGATCAAACCAATCGGAAAGTAGTGGGTGTTAACTCTGAAGGGGAGTGAGTCAGTGTTATTCCACACGCTTTCGAAGATAGGCATGCATGATCACGGATAGTACGATGATCAGCCCATAGATCAACTCTGTCCAGAATCCGGTCAGGCCGACGGCCACGGTCGCGGCTTCGATCGCGCCGATGATAAAGGCCCCAATGAACGTCCCCAGGATCGTTCCGGTGCCGCCAAAGACGGACGTGCCGCCCAGGAAGACGGAAGCCAGGGTACTCAGCAAATGCCCTTCGCCCAGGCTGGGCCAGAAATAGACGACGTGAAAGCTGGCGATGACTCCCGCGAAGGCTGAGAGCAAGCCGATCAGCATAAAGGCCTGTACGCGGACGCGTTTTGTATTGACCCCCATCAGTTCGGCACTATTGGCGTTGTCGCCGATCAAATAGATATGCGCGCCAAATTTATGACGGTTGAGTAATATCCAGCCAAGAATGGCAATCACGACCAGCCAGATCATCTGCGTGGGGAAAGAGCCGCCAATTTTCCCAACCAGAGCCGAATGGAGAAAAGACTCTTTGACGTAGCTCAGGGTGCCGCTTTTCCCTTGCGAAAGGACCAGCACCGCGCCCCGCCAGAAGAATTGCGTACCGATGGTCGCAACCAGCGAAGGTATCCCAAACTTGACAATGATGAAACCGTTCAGCCATCCGATCGCAGTTCCGGCCAGGAGCGCGGCCATAAAGGCCAACACGACCCTCAGGGATGCGCTTGTGATGCCTGGGGTGGCTCCATAGGTCAGCAGAAATGCGACCATGCCCATTGCCATAATGGATGGAAACGAAAGATCCATTTCACCTGCGATGACCAGCATTGTCAGCGGGATCGCCATGATGGCAAAGAATGGGACGGTCGACATGAAGGCATTGTAGATCTGAGGTTTCAGGAAGGTCGTGGGGGCCGAGATAATAAAGATGATCCACAGGCCAAAGAAGACCGCCAGGATGCCAAGCTGAGGACCGTGTGTACGGGCAAACCTTCCCAGGCTGAAAGCTTTCCTGTTCGCTCGACCGGAGCCATGTGTCACTTCATCGGTGTGAGAACTCATCGTATCCATCCTTTGGTTTAGTCGAGGCTGCCAGTCTCTGCAACTCGGATCATTTTTTCCATCAGCGCGTCCAGGCTGATGTCTTTGGTTAAGAACTCACCTGCGATCCGGCCGCGGTCTATCACCACGATCCGATCGGAGGCGTTATAAACATGGACCACATTGTGATCGATGAAAATCGCTGACTTGCCCGCTCTTTTGATATCGCGCACGAACGTGATGAGCCTGGCAGTTTCCTTGAGCGAAAGACCCATGGTGGGCTCATCGAGGATGATGATTTCCGCATCGAAATAGAGGGCACGTACGATGGCAACGCCTTGCTTTTCGCCGCCGGAGAAGTTCCGTACACGCGATTCCGGGTTGACAGCCAGGGAGGTGAACCCCATGGATTGATTCATCAGCCGGTACGTTTCGTCTCTCATTTTTGCAACGTCCAGGAACCCCCATCTGTTTGTGATCTCGCGCCCGAGGAAGATGTTCCGCCACAAGGTCTGCAATTCTGCCAGGGCACGTTCCTGGTAGACCGTTTCCACGCCTAACTGCCGGGCTTTGGGAACCGTGAGATGATCGACTTTCTGGCCATTGAAGAGAATCTCACCGGAGCTGGGCGGATGATAGCCGGTGATGATCTTGATCAGGGTCGATTTACCGGCTCCATTATCGCCCAAAAGACCAACGATCTCATTCCGCCCCAACCCGAAACTGATATTCTCGAGCGCCTGGACTTCCCCAAAAGATTTGGAGACGTTCCTAAGTTCTAGGCGATAGTCCATATGGTAATCTCCATGTAGGGTTTAATGAAACGATTTTGTGAGAGCTCTCCGCGACCTCAGTAAAGCTGATCTCGCGAGTTTGCCTGCACCATTGGCGACAATAATAACACCTGAATTTGCGGTAAAGAACAGGGCTAAGCAGTTCTCAAGGCGGTCACAATAGATTTCGGAAAACATTGAAACCACTTAGCCCTGTCACAGGAATTCCCATGCGTTGATTTCACCAGGAAATCAAGCCCTGGGAATGCGAAATATTTTTGCCTTAGCGGATCTGTTGATCGACCAGGGGAGCCAGGATCTCGACATTATCCTTGTGGGCGAAGCCGGAACCGGTGTCGATGTTCAGTCCAGTGAAAGCGTAGTTGTGCGAGAGACAGATTTGCAGGATCGCCATGTACCCCTGCAGGAACTGCTGCTGGTCGATCACCAGGTCGGTCCAGCCACCGCGGATCGCTTCGACGGTCGCACCGGAAAGATCGAAGCCGGCTGCAAAGACGGCGTCAGGGCCGAGTCCGGCCGCCTCCAAATAGGCCTGCTGGGTTCCGGTCAGGTTGCCATGGTCCGTGACGATCAGCTTGATGTCCGGGTTGGCAGACATGACACCCACAAAGAGCGGTATCCCTGCAGAGGCGTCTGCATTTGTGGCATCATCAATTTCCTGATAGATGACTTCGACGCCAGCCTCTTCAAGCGCATCCAGGATACCCTGCGTGCGCTCGCCGCGTCCGGCCTGCGCGACCAGGCCCCAAACGAAGGCCTTGTCTCCCGCCTGAAGTCCGGCCCGCGCAGCTGCCTCCTTGCCCAGAGAAAAACCGGCGTTGTAGTTGATCGCGCCAACATAGCCAAAGCCGCTGGATCCGTATGTTTCCTGCAAGCCCGGCAGCTGGACATTCATACTGGTGACGATAATCCCGTTCGCCTCAGCTTCTTCAACCAGCGGGGCAAAGGCCTCGTTGCCGGGGTGCCCCATGACTGCAATTCCATCGGGGCTGGTTGCCATGGCTTCTGAAAACTGGGTGATCATCTTCTCCGGGTTCCAGTCAGACCAGACGTATTCCACATTTGCGCCTGTGTCAGCCGCGGCTGCCAATGCACCATTGTAGACTACGGTTTCAAACGAGCCACCCGGGGCCCCACCGGGGAAAAAGACGATATTGGTATCGGAGCACCAGCCGCCTTCCTGCGCAGGAGCAGGACCTTCAGTTGTGGAGGGTTCCGTTGCTACCGTTTCGGTTGTTTCTGTTTCCAGCTGTGCAGTTGGCTGCTGTTCTTCCGTGGCAGGGACGGGTGGGGGCGTACAAGCGGCCGACACGATGGCTAACACGGACAATATAGCCACGATCCGCGCAACACGAGTGATCATTTCAATCTCCTTATTCGAAAGTTGTGAATCTTCAATTCTGACCGTTCGTTTCTGAGCGATGTCGATGTCTTCCCTGCTAGCGCGCCTCCTTTCCCTGATTTGGTGTAAGTTTGCACTGAAATGGCATCATTTATGTATATTTCCGGGAACGTTCCCGTTATCGTTCACATGAGCAAAATCATCTTAGCAAAAATGGAAGCGCATGTCAAGAGGGCGCGCAAAAAGCCCTACTTGACAAACAGTCTTAGATTTGCTATTATGTTATCGTTCCCGATAACGATAACGGAAAATTGAAGAAACGATACCCAATCTTATGAATCTGAACAAACGCCCCACGATCAAAGAGGTTGCGAAGGTTGCCGGGGTCTCCACCCAGACGGTCTCCAGAGTTATTAATGAGCGTCCTGACGTTGCCCCGGAGACCCGTGAACGTATTTTGACGACGATCGATGAACTGGGGTACCAGCCCAGTGCCCTGGCCCGCAGCCTGATCCAGCAGCGCAGCTATACCCTGGGCGTTGTCACTGCCGGATTGAGACATACAGGACCCTCGCGGACATTGAATGGCATCACTTCCGCTGCCGAAGAGGCGGGCTATTCGCTGCTGTTAAAAGAGCTGCCTCGCTATGATGCCGAGGATGTGATGCCGATATTCCAGGCTCTGCTTTCCCACCATGTGGATGGAATCATTTGGGCAGTGCCCCAGGTAGGGGAGAACCGGAACTGGGTCGATCAGCAATCATTGGATTTGAAGATCCCGATTGTCTACCTTGCGATGGAGCCAAAGAAGGACATCTCCACCGTCTCCATTGACAATTATCTGGGCGGGCGGATGGCCATGTCCCACCTGCTGGAGCAGGGCTACCGACATATTGCGCATATCTCCGGGCCGCTTGACTGGTGGGAAGCCCGCCAGCGTATGGCGGCCTGGAAGGATGCTTTGCAGGAGTCTGGTCTGGAGGCGCGCGATGAGTACTGGGCAGAGGGTAATTGGTCCTCCGCCAGCGCTTCCCAGGCAGTCGAAAAGCTTTTTGAACGGTGTCCCGAGATGGATTCCATATTTGTCGGGAACGATCAGATGGCGCTCGCCGTTATCCAGTCTGCCTGTCAGCGTGGGCTGCGAATCCCGGAAGATCTTGGAATCATCGGTTTTGACAACATCCCTGAATCGGCCTTTTTTTATCCTCCACTTACAACGATGCAGCAGGATCAGCAGCTGCTGGGCAAGGTCGCTGTGGAGGAGACAATCAAGATGATCGAATCGGGCAGGCAGGGGCGCGTTCCCGCTGAACCGGCATCCCTCATGCTCGCACCTACAATCGTTGTCCGTCAAAGTTCGATCCGTTCAAGACCATAACACAAGGAGGTGAATTGGGCGCAGGAGCAATACAACCTAACAAAGAGAAGTGCCTGCTCAGAGATTGGCGTTCCCAGGCAGGCACTTCCGGGCGAGTGTATAAGCCCGTGAAGAGAAGGGCACCCTCGCGTGCTCTTATTATATCGTAGCAAATTCTCCGCCAGGAGAAACCTCAATCATCAATAAGGAGAGAAGGTCATGTTAAGAAAAATCGCTTTTTTGATCGTATTGGCTTCCCTGATTCTGGCTGCCTGCCAGCCGGCGGCTCCGGCCGCACCTGAGAAGAAAGTCTGGACGTACAAGGATATGACTGTCGGTTTCCTTCAGACCGGTTCTGAGGGCGGCTGGCGCGCCGCAAATAGCGCTTCCTTCAAGGAGACGGCTGAACAATTGGGCGTTAACCTCAAGTTCTATGATTCCCAAAATGACCTGTCCAGACAGGTTGCCGGCTTCCAGCAGTTCATTCAGGATCCGGAAGTGGATGTGATCATCATGTCGCCGCTTGAAGTAACCGGCTGGGAGCAGGTCCTGAAGGATGCGAAAGCCGCCGGAAAACCCGTCATTCTTTCAGATCGCCGCATTGACGGTTTTGAAGATCTGTATGTCACCTTCATTGGCGCAGACTTCGTGGAAGAAGGACGCAAAGCCGGAACGGAAATGTGCAAGCTTCTGGAAGGCAGTGAAAGCAAGAATGTCTGGGAACTGGTTGGCAACGTTGGTGCCGCTCCCGCCATTGACCGGGGCAAGGGCTTCCGCGAGACAGCAGAAGAGTGCGGTATCGTCGTCACCAACAGCCAGACCGCCAACTGGAGCATTAAAGAAGGCAAGGAAGTAACAGAAGCCTGGTTGAATGCAAGCCAAGACGTTCAGGGCATCTTTGGCCAGAATGATGAAATGGCGTTCGGGGCCATCGAAGCACTCAAGGAAGCTGGTCTTGTACCTGCTGTGGACGTCAAGATCATCTCTGTGGATGCCACCGCCGGCGCTTTCCAGGCCATGCTCGATGGTACCCTCAACGTAACGGTGGAATGCAACCCGCTGCTTGCGCCGCAGGTCTATGAGGCCGCTCTGGCCGCTCTCAATGGTGAGACCCTGCCCAAGTGGATTCCCTCCCAGGAAAGTGTCTTCTTCATGGACGACCCGAAACTGGAAGAGATTGCTGCAGGCCGCAAATACTAAAGTCCTGAATTTGATTTGCTGGCTTTTTCGAATGGCAAATCAGAGCTAACCGGGTAATCGATTGGGAAGCGATGATGGATATCGCTTCCCAATCTTTCCAAAGATTATTTACACAAGGCAGGCAGCATGGCTGAGTCATCTCAAGATATCCTGGTAATGGAAGGGATTAGTAAAGCCTTCCCGGGTGTACAGGCACTTGATAATGTCAGCTTGACTCTCAAACGAGGTGAGATCCTCTGTCTGGTTGGGGAAAACGGCGCCGGAAAATCCACCTTGATGAAAGTATTAACAGGGGTGGAACGGCCAGATTCGGGCAGAATCACCCTGGATGGCAGGGAAATCCAGGCGAAATCTCCGCAACATGCCCAGGAATTGGGGATCAGCACGGTCTACCAGGAAATCAACTTGTGCACGAATTTATCCGTTGCCGAAAATATTCTCCTTGGGCGCGAGCCTCACAAATGGAGCCGGATCGATTGGCCGGCGATGTATGATCTGGCCAGCGACACTCTCCGGCGTCTGCTGGGGGTGGAGATCGATGTTACCAAGCCGTTGGGTTCGTATACGGTAGCCATTCAGCAGATGGTGGCGATTGCACGGGCACTCTATATTGCGTCTGCGAAAATACTCATTCTGGATGAGCCAACGTCCAGTCTGGATGTTACTGAAACAGCCCAGCTCTTCAAGGTAATGAAGAAGCTGAAGGATGATGGGGTGGGCATTGTTTTTATCACCCATTTTATAGGACAGGTCTACGAAATTTCCGACCGGATCACCGTTCTACGGAACGGCAAACTGGTCGGAACCTATGAAACGGGCTCCATCACCCGGGTTGGCTTAATCTCAAACATGATCGGCCGCAGTCTGGCCGAATTCGACGAAATGTCAAAAACAAAACTGGAAAGCGGAAAACATATCAAAAGCGAGGCATTATTGCAGGCGAGGGGAGTCGGTCTTACAGGATCCATCCAGCCCTTCGATCTGGATTTGCATGCCGGGGAAGTGGTTGGGATGGCCGGGCTCCTCGGTTCAGGCCGCACAGAGACTGCTCATATTTTATTCGGTGCCGAAAAACCGGATGCAGGCTCTATTTCTGTCAATGGAGATGTGATCGTAGATTCCTCTCCGCTTGCCTCGATCAAACACGGGATAGCTCTTTGCCCGGAAGACCGAAAAGCTGCAGGTATTGTAGATGAATTAACCGTACGGGAAAATATTGTTCTGGCTATGCAGGCGAGCAAGGGCTGGTTGAAGTATCTGAGTTTGCCCGAACAATATGAACTTGCAGAGAAGTACATCGAATTACTGAATATTGTTACGCCGTCGGCAGATCAGCCGGTCAAGAACTTGAGCGGGGGAAATCAGCAAAAAGTTATTCTGGCAAGATGGCTGGCCACCAACCCACAGGTGCTTATTCTGGACGAACCGACCCGCGGTATCGATGTAGGTGCCAAGGCTGAAATACAAAAGCTCGTACTCTCATTAGCAGAAGAGGGCAAGGCTTGCATATTTATTTCCTCCGAGTTGGAGGAAGTGTTGCGGACCAGCCATCGTATTGTTGTCCTGCGCGAGCGCGAGAAAGTCGCCGAGTTTGCGGGGGAGGTGGATGAGAAAACGATCATCCATGCCATTGCAGGGAGCGAATCATGAAAAAGACTATGAAACCCTCTTTCACGTGGAGAAATATCACCGAGAGCAGGCTCTTTTTCCCGCTGGTTGCATTGTCGCTCATCCTGCTCTTTGATTTCATTTTTATTCCGGGCTTTTTCACAATCGAGAACCGGGAGGGTAATCTGCATGGAAGCCTGATCGACATCTTCCGCAACGGTTCGACGGTGATGCTCCTGGCAATCGGCATGACACTGGTCATTGCCACCGGAGGCGTGGATCTTTCCGTGGGCGCCACAATGGCGATCGCGGCTTCCGTAGCGGGAATATTGATGAATCCGTCGGCGCTTCGGAATGAGGTGTTTTTCGTTACAGACCCAACCTATACATTCCAGCCGCTTGGGGTGGTGATCGCGGCGGCCCTGTTCGTGGCCATCCTGTGCGGCTTGTGGAATGGGGTGCTGGTTGCCTATATGAGGATCCAGCCCATGGTGGCCACATTGATCCTCATGATCTCCGGGCGCGGCATCGCCCAGCTGATTACGAATGGGCTGCGGGTCCAGATCACGTACCGGCCGTATGCTTACATTGGACAGGGCTGGATCGTCCTGCCGTTCTCCCTGTATATCGTGGCTTTTGTTTTCCTCGTGACCTGGCTCATGACCCGCAAAACTGCCATTGGCATGTTCATCGAATCGGTGGGCATCAATTTCCGCTCCAGCTTTTTCAGCGGGATCGATGAAAAAAGAATCAAGCTGCTGGTCTACACGTTTTGCGGATTCTGCGCCGGGATCGCCGGACTGGTTGCCAGTTCAAATATCAAGACCTCGGATGCAAATAATATTGGGCTTACGACTGAGCTGGACGCCATTCTGGCCGTGGTGATCGGCGGAACCTCCATGGCTGGTGGGCGTTTCTCCCTGCTGGCCAGCATGGTCGGTGCGCTGGTGATGCAGGCAATTACCCAATCCATGTATGCGATCGGTGTCCCGGCATTTGCGCTGCAGGCGATCAAGGCTGTGGTTGTCATCCTCGTGATCCTTTTGTATTCGGAACAGGTGAGAGGCTTTGTCCGAAGGATCAGCGCCCCGAAAAAAGAGGTGTAAGCATGTTGCGACGAGTCAGCAGTTTTTTCTCGAAGAACCGTCAGTTCATTCCGTTGATGGCGACAGCCCTACTGGCTCTAACGGCCTATGGGATTGGAGCCTATTTTTTCGTTGGCATGCGAAATCCGCAGGTGTTCTTCAACCTTTTCCGCAATAGTGCCCACACCCTGATCAGCGGCATCGGGATGACGTTTGTCATCCTGACGGGAGGCATCGATCTTTCGGTCAGCGGCGTGGTGGCGTTGACAACGGTCGCTTCGGCGGTGCTACTGCGCGAGGGCTGGAATGCCTGGCTGGTGATTCTGCTCATGCTTGCCATGGGGATGTCCCTGGGCGCCATCATGGGGATCTTTATCGTCAAACTGAAGGTGCAGCCCTTTATTGCCACCCTGGCAGGCATGTGGTTTGCCCGGGGTATGTGCTTCTTCATTAGTGACAATGCAGTCCAGATCGACAATTACGTTTTTCACATTCTGGGCAAAACAAAGATCCTGATCCCGGGCTTGACGGAGCTTGCGGAGAGCCAGGGGAATCCGGCACCCTTTATCTCCATTCCGGTCGTTGCAGCATTTACCTTGTTGCTCGCGGCAATCTTTATTGCCCACTATACGCGCTTCGGCCGCAATGTCTATGCCATCGGTGGGGATGAAGGCAAGAATGAACAATCGGCCCGTTTGATGGGTTTGCCTGTGGATAGAACAAAACTACTGGTCTATACGTTTAACGGGTTTTGTTCAGCTCTGGCAGGCCTTTCATACGCTCTGTTTGTAGAATCCGGACATGGCTTGTATGCACCTGGCTTCGAACTGGATGTCATCGCTTCTGTCGTGATGGGTGGAACCATGCTGAGCGGGGGCGCCGGTTACGTCTTTGGCACATTGTTTGGGGTATTGATCCTGTCCGTGACCCAGGTTCTGATCCAGTTTATCGGATCGCTGAGTTCCTGGTGGACAAAGATCGTTATTGGCGTGCTGACACTGATTTTTATTGGCGTGCAAACTGTTTTGGCAAACCGAAAGAGCGGCCGCTCCGGCGCCCAGCCCGCGCAGGCATTGCCGGAAGCTCATCGCAAGCGGCTTGCATTTGTAGCGGGTGCCATTGCCCTCATAGCCATTGCAGCGTTTGTTTCGGTCTCCAGATTCGGAGGCGCCTCATCTGCGGCAACCCCGGAATCAACGCAATGTATCGTGAAGCCTTTCCGGGAGGAGGAGGCAGCCCGCCTGATAAAAGATGGCGCGGTGATCGTATATAACCGTACTGCTGGACCCCTGTGCGTGGATCAGCTGTATGCGATCTATCCGGATGGACGTGTCACCGGAAATGATGGCGTGAACCAGGTCGAAAGACAGGTGGATCCGGCGCAGGTGGGCAACCTGCTGACCGCGATCAGTGTGGATCACCAGTGGTTTACAAATGAGATTTACAGCACTTATCTCAACCCTTGTCGGCAGTGTTTTGCTCACTATATTAGCGTTTCCTACAACGGTCAGGAAAAAGCTGTGACGGGGGTAGATGGTACGACCGCAATGCCGCCTGGATATGCTTTTGCCCTGGCAGAAATCCGGCCGTTGCTTCCGGAGCTAACCTCCGAGCCTTAGGACGATCGGAACGTGGGTATCCAGGCTTTCGTGCATTGTCCTGTCCGGGTAGTAACGAAGCCATTTTTGCTCTCTCGAAGGAGAAGGAATGATGAATGGTAAGCGAATACTTGTTCGGATCCTCCTGACTTGTACGTTTCTCCTATCTGCATGTAAATATATTGTGTTTCCCGGGGATCTTGAAGAATTCGAAGATGGACCAGGATCAGGAGTTTGGAGCGCGCTCGTAACGAATATCGCTACGTCTGAGGCTGGCGATCTGCATATTGATATCACGATCCGGAATGACACCGGCGATTGGAGCACGATGCAGGCAGTGCATGACAAACCTGCCCTGCTCAAGACCGGCGATGGAAAGACGACCGGTTGCGATACAGTATTTATTGGGACCGGCGGTCACCGCCTGGCTCCGGGTTTTCAAACACGTGGTTTTACCGACGGCAGGAAAGACGACCTCAAAACTCAAACCCTTTATGTGGAGTGCAAAGAGACTGCTGCTTCGGCCGGATCCAAGCTCTCGATTGATTATGTAAGTTTTACCGGGATTCTGGACGATTATGATCCCGAGGCGAATAAGACCGAAGGTGTATTGGAATTGAATCTCGATGAAGTCGTTACGGATTTGACCTATCCGGTCGGGTTGCCAGTGGATGGTTTGATCCGGGAGGCGGGTGAAAGCATTACCGGGCTGAGTGACAATGTGGTGACTCTCCTCGATGTCCAGCGCACGGAGACGGGTTTTCAGTTTACCTGGGAGAATTCTAACCCCACCAAGTTTCCTCTTCGGACTCACATCGGTACACCACCCGTCATCGGTGTAGACGGCATTATCTATGGCCCTTACGAAACCCTGGATATCGTTTCCATACCCATAACTCCTGCAAATGCAAAAGTAGAATGGACAACCGAAGTGGAAGTTCCCAAAGATGTTACGGGTTTTTATATCCTGCTAAGTGTTGAGTCAAAAAAACCGAGAACCTATGTAAACTATGCTCTCGACATTACGGATAAATAGGTGAGGGAGATGAAATCCGTCCACCTGCACGCCGTTGGAGATTTGCGCATCCATGATGAATCGGTCCCTGTCCCGGGGGCTGGGGAGCAGACGGCGGAGGCGTTTCACGTCGCGGTGCGAAGGCTTATTAAAGCCATGATTGAAATGTAAGGGAGATGGACATGAATCGAAACGATGTTCAAAAAGCAGTTGCAGGCGGGAAGACCGTTCTTGGCATCGAGTTCGGCTCGACGCGTATCAAGGCGGTGTTGATCGGTGAGGATTATAAGCCGATCGCCTCGGGAAGTCATGAGTGGGAAAACCGATACGAAAACGGCGTCTGGACCTACAGTCTCGAGGATGTTTGGACCGGCTTGCAGGAAAGCTACCGGAATCTTGGCAGAGAGGTCCTTGAGAAATACAGCACCCCGCTCCAGACCATTGGCGCCATCGGCTTCAGCGCCATGATGCACGGCTATATGGCATTCGATCAGGACGGGAATTTACTCGTCCCGTTTCGTACGTGGCGAAACACAATCACTGGACAGGCAGCGGAGAAACTCACGGGTCTCTTCCAATTCAATATTCCCCAGCGTTGGAGCATTGCACACCTCTATCAGGCAATATTAAACAAGGAACCCCATGTCAGAGATGTCAGCCATCTGACCACGCTGGCAGGCTATGTCCATTGGAAGCTGACGGGGCAAAATGCCTTGGGTGTTGGCGAAGCGTCGGGCATGTTCCCCATCGATAGCAGGACCAACGATTACGATGAGCACAAGATCGAGTTGTTCAACGAACAGCTCAAAGCCGAAAACATCTCGTGGAGACTCCAGGACATCCTGCCCAACGTCCTCCTTGCAGGGGATGCCGCAGGCGTTCTGACCGAAGAAGGCGCACGGCTGCTCGATCCTGCGGGAAAGCTAAAAGCGGGTATTCGGCTTTGTCCGCCCGAGGGCGACGCGGGCACCGGCATGGTCGCGACCAACAGCGTTGCAGAGCGAACCGGCAATGTTTCCGCAGGAACATCGGTCTTTGCCATGATCGTTTTGGAAAAGGCTCTTTCGAAGGTCTATCCTGAGATCGATATGGTGGCGACGCCAACAGGCAAGCCTGTCGCCATGGTCCACAGCAACAACTGCACATCCGATCTCAATGCATGGGTCGAACTGTTCCAGGAATTTACCGATGCGCTAGGGGTGGAGATCAGTGAATCCAGGCTGTTTGAGATGCTGTATCAAAAGGCACTCGCGGGTGATGCGGAGTGCGGCGGGCTGCTTGCCTACAATTACTTTTCGGGCGAGCACATCACGCACCTTGAGGAAGGGCGTCCACTATTCGTCCGCACACCCGAAAGCCGTTTCACACTTTCGAACTTTATGCGCGTACACCTGTTCTCGGCCCTCGGTGCGTTGAAGATCGGATTGGACATTCTTTTTGAACAAGAGCAGGTGAAGATCGACCAGATTCTCGGTCACGGTGGCTTCTTCAAAACAAAGGAAGTCGGGCAAAGAGTCATGGCAGCCGCGATGAATGTCCCCATTTCCGTAATGGAAACCGCCGGCGAGGGCGGTGCATGGGGTATTGCCCTGCTGGCCTCCTATATGCTCCATAAGACTACGAATGAACCCCTGGAAGCCTATCTCTCCAACAAGGTCTTTGCAGAGGAAAATGGCACGACGCTCGCGCCCGATCAAGTGGATGTCAATGGCTTTACGACGTTCATGGAACGCTACAAAAAGGGACTTGTCATTGAAAGAGCCGCCGTAGATGCGCTCAGGTAGAAGATTTACGATAAGGAAGTGAGGCAGTGATATGCTCGAAAAATTGAAGGAAGAACTGGTTCAATTGCACCTTGAACTTCCCAGGAACAATCTCGTGGCATGGACGAGCGGCAACGTCAGTGCGCGTGACAGGGAGACCGGCCTGGTTGCCATCAAGGCGTCGGGCGTGCGCTATGAAGATTTGCGCCCCGAGCATATGATTGTGGTTGACCTGGATGGAAAAGTTATCGAAGGAGACTTCAAGCCTTCCTCGGATACCGCCAGCCACCTTTACATCTATAAACATCGCCCGGGTGTAGGCGGTGTAGTGCATACGCATTCATCATATGCCACTGCTTTTGCGGCTGTCAACAAACCCATCCCGGTGGTGTTGACCGCCATCGCGGATGAGTTCGGCGGCCAGATTCCATGCGGCGGCTTTGCCATCATCGGCGACGAATCGATCGGCAAGGTGGTGCTCGACAGCATTGGAAAATCACCGGCGGTGCTGCTCAAGAACCACGGTGTGTTCACCATTGGAAAGGACGCGCGAGCGGCGGTCAAGGCTGCCATTATGACCGAAGATAACGCCCGGACCGTCTGGCTTGCCATGCAAATCGGTGTACCGGATGAAATCCCTCAGGAAGATGTGGAGAAACTGCATCATCGTTACACTCATGTATATGGGCAATAAAGGTCGATTTCAGACCTCACAGGTCTTAAGACCTGTGAGGTCTGTATGACGAGGAGACGAAATTATGATTGACTTGAAACAATACGAAGTCTGGTTTGTAACGGGCAGCCAGCATCTGTATGGTCCCGAGACCCTCGAGCAGGTGGCCAAGGATTCGCGCGCGATCGCAGCTGCACTGGATGGTCATCTACCAGTACAGGTGGTCTTCAAGCCGGTCCTAACGACCCCGCAGTCCATTCGCGAGCTGTGCCTCGCAGCCAACTCCGCCAAAAACTGTGCCGGTCTGATCACCTGGATGCACACCTTTTCCCCCGCCAGGATGTGGATCGCAGGCTTGAGCCTGCTCAAGAAGCCTTTCCTGCATCTGCATACCCAGTTTGGGCGCGAGATCCCCTGGGCCGAGATCGACATGAATTTTATGAACCTGCACCAGTCCGCGCATGGTGACCGGGAATTTGGGTTCATCGGCAGCCGCATGAGGCTCAACCGCAAAGTCGTGGTCGGTCACTGGCAGGATGAGGCTGTTCAATCTGAAATCGGCGTCTGGACACGCGCCGCCTGTGCCTGGGCGGACTGGCAGGGCGCGAAGGTCGCCCGCTTCGGCGACAACATGCGGGATGTAGCCGTGACCGAGGGGGACAAGGTCGAGGCCCAGCTCCGCTTTGGTTATGACG
>Ga0105104_10000557_pt1 | contig 28984 bp, 23 predicted proteins | sample PPLLaktember2015_3_FD_87034 | JGI IMG/M metagenome (GOLD analysis project Ga0105104, IMG submission 87034) | Freshwater sediment microbial communities from Prairie Pothole Lake near Jamestown, North Dakota, USA - PPLs Lake P7 Core (6) Depth... | ecosystem: Environmental > Aquatic > Freshwater >...
GTGCCGAGTTGGACAAAGATCAGGAACATCCCGACCGCGAGCGCCGCGTCGCCGACGCGCGTCACCAGGAACGCTTTGCGCGCGGCGCGCCCGTTGGCTTCCTCGCGGTACCAGAATCCGATCAGGAGGTAACTGCATAATCCCACGCCCTCCCACCCGAGGTACAGCAGCAGCAGGTTATCCGCCAGCACCAGCACGAGCATCGCGGCGACGAACAGATTCATATAGGCGAAGAACCGGTTGTAGCCTTCGTCGCGGGCCATGTGCTCCGCGGAATACAGATGGATCAGGAATCCCACAAACGTCACCACGAAAATCATCGTCAGGGAAAGCGCATCGAGCCGGAAGGCGACGGCCAGGGTCAGCCCGCCGGCGGCCATCCAGTTCCAGACCGTCTGTGTGTATGCCGATCCGGCGGGGGGCGATGCCAGATACTGCGCGCCGATCAGCACGGTCAGGAGCGCCGAAAGCCCCACGGAACCGGCTCCGACGATCGGGGTGACGGCGCGCGGCAGACGAAAGTTGCCAAGCAGGGCCAGGGCGGCGAAGCCGGCCAGCGGGATTGCGGGAACGAGCCATAAAAGCGAAAGCATGCTACCCGCGCATTCCGATTGCGTCGTCGACGCTTAGCGATTTCCGGCTGCGGTGGAAGAGCAAAACCAGCGCCAACCCGATTGACACCTCCGCGGCGGCGACGGCCAGGATGAACAGAAACAGGATTTGCCCGTCCGGCTGGGCCCACCGCGAACCGGCCGTAATGAACGCCACCCCGGCGGCATTGATCATCACTTCCAGCGAAAGCAGGATGAACAGCAGATTACGGCGGACCAGCACGCCGGTCAGCCCAAGCGCGAACAAGATCGCGGCCAGGATCAATCCGTGTTCGACGGGAACCTCCGCCATCAGATGCCTCCTTCCTCTCCGCCGCCCTGCTCCTCCGGCAATCCGCGCCGGCCGAGATGGTTGGCGGCAACCAGCGCCGCCAGAAGCAGCATGGAAGCCAGCTCGACGCCGAGCATATACGGCCCGAGCAATGCGCTCCCCACCTGCACCGGAATTACCTCGCTTCCTCCGGCCGATCCGGTGCCGTTCCGGGAGACGAGATAGATCAATTCAGCCGCCAGGACGGCGGTCAGGATCGAGGGGCCGATCCAGATCCGCCAATTTCCTAAAATCGGCTCCCCCTTCCCGGATCCGCTTCCCGGGTTCAACATCATGATCACAAACACAAACAGCACCATGATGGCGCCGGCGTAGACGATCGCCTCGAGCGCCGCCGCCAGCGGCGCGCCGAGCGTAAAAAAGACCAGCGAAACCGCCAGCAGCGAAACGACCAGGTAGAGAAGCGCGTGGACCGCGTTGCGGCGGGTGATCGCCATCGCCGTCGTCAGGACCGCCACCGCCCCGGAAACATAAAACGCCGCATTCATTCCGCTTCTCCTCCTGACCCCATCAGGGCATCAGCCCGTGCACGTCGACGGGAGGCGCTTCGTTTCTCGCTTCGCCCTTGCCTTTCCCGCCGATCGCCACGCCCGCCTCGCGGTAAAAATCATAGTCGGGATATTTTCCCGGGCCGCTGATGAGCAGGTGCTCCTTCTCGTACACCAGGTTCTGGCGCACGTACTCGCCCATTTCAAAATCCGGCGTGAGCTGGATGGCGTAGGTCGGGCAGGCTTCCTCGCAGAACCCGCAGAAGATGCAGCGCGAGAAATTGATCCGGAAGAATTCCGGGTAGCGCCGGCCGTTTCCGTCCTCCGCCGCCTGCAGCGCGATGCATTCCACCGGGCAGACCGCCGAACACAGGTAGCACGCCACGCAGCGCTCCGCCCCGTCCGGGCCCCGCGTCAGCACGATCCGGCCGCGGTAGCGCGGCGGCATGTAAGGCTTCACCTCCGGGTACTGCACCGTCACCCGGCGCCGGAAGGTGTGGGTGAGCATGATCCACAGGCCCTTGAGGATACTCAGCACGTTCCGCTCCTCATCCAATCCACAACAGGAGCCCGCCGGTGACGAGCAAATTCAGCAGGCTCAACGGCAGCAGCAGTTTCCACCCGAGCGCCATCAGCTGGTCGTAGCGCGGGCGCGGCAGGGTGGCGCGCATGAGGATGAACAGCGCGATGAACGCAAAGGTCTTGAGCAGGAACCACACCACCGGCGGAAGCAGCGGCCCCTGCCATCCGCCGAAGAACAGGACCGCGATCATCGCCGAGATCAGGGTGATCGAAAGGTATTCGCCGACCAGGAACATCCCGAATTTCATGCCGGAATATTCCGAGTGGTAGCCGGCCACCAGTTCGCTGTCGGCTTCCGGCAGATCGAAGGGGGAGCGGTGCGCCTCGGCCAAGCCGGCGATGAAGAACACCGCCAGCCCGAGGATTTGCGGCACGCAGAACCACAATCCGGATTGCGCCCGGACGATGTCGCCCAGGTCGAAGCTCCCGGCCAGCATCACCACGCCCATCAGCGAGAGGCCCATGAACACTTCGTAGGTGAGAGTCTGCGCCACCGCCCGCAGGCCGCCCAGCAGCGGGTATTTGCTGTGCGACGACCAGCCGGCCAGAATCACGCCGTACGCGCCCAGCGATACCACTGCCAGGAAATACAGCACGCCGATGTTGAGGCGCACCACGGCGACGGTGGCCGCCACCGGCAGGATCGCAAACCCCATCAGCCCGGTGGTGAATACGATCGCCGGCGCCAGGACGAACACCGCCCGGTCGGCAAAGGGCGGGATCCAATCCTCCTTGGTGAAAATCTTGATGACGTCCGCCACCACCTGCATCAGCCCGAACGGCCCGACCCGGTTGGGCCCGTAGCGGTCCTGCCACAGCGCGAGCAGCCGGCGCTCGAGCCAGATCAATCCGGCTGCGATCGTCAGGGCGGCCGCCAGGACGAGGACGATCGTCAACAGGGATGCAACTCCTTCACTCATTCCCGTTCTCCCGCGGTTTCTTCGTGAGCGAGGCAATCGCCGGAAGGGCCAGCCGCGCCAAGTCCGGGAATCCGGCCGGCAGGCCGGCCACGTGCGCCGGCAGCGAAGGCAGCAGCCGGACCGGGAGCTCGAGCACGCGCCCGCCGCACGCGACCCGGATTAGGTCGCCTTCGGCCGCGCCCCGGCCGGCCGCCTCATCCGGGCGCAGCGCCAGGTACGGCGCGCCGGCCAAACCGGCAATCGCAGGGCTGAGCATGCTCAGCGGCTCCGAACCGAAGATGTGATACAACGGGACCAGCAGCCATTTCTCCGGTTGGGGTTCGAAGGCGGGCGGCGCCTCGCCGAAATATTCCGCCCGCGTGCCGGCCGGGGCTTCGATCAACCGCCTTCCCGGATCTCCGCCGCTCAGCGCTCCGCCGATCTCCGCCTGGAATTTGTTGACCGCCTGAACGGAATTCCAGCCGGCGTCCCAGTAGCGCGTGATCAGCGCCGGGGGCGGGCGGCCCTCTTCGCCTTCCATCGAGAACCCCAGCGGCGAATCCGGATCCGTGGGCGGCTTGGGTTCGTTCACGTCCGCATTTGCATCGATCGCGGTGCGCCCGCTGTAGCGCGCCGACTGGCGCGGAATCTTTTGCCCGCCCGAGAGGAAATCCGCCGGCGGCGCAATCTCCAGGATCGGGCCGAAGACCGGAAACTCGCGCGCGATGTCCGCGTCGATCGCGTCGAGCGTGCGCCAACCGCCGCCCGCCTGCCCGGCCGCGGCCGAATCCATATCGCGCAGCCATCGCCAGCCCGATTGGACTTCGTCGTGCGGGAGAAGAACCTGGTAGAACCGCTGCGCCCGGCCTTCGCTGCTGATCAGCGTGCCGGAATCTTCGGCAAACGTCGCGGAGGGGAGGATCATGTCGGCCATCCCGGCGGTCGGGTGCTCAACATGGTCGATCACGATCACATGTTTTGCCGCCCGGAGCGCGGCGTCGACATCTGCGGATTCCGCACTCCGGTAGAGGTCGTTTTCGAGGATCACGGCCGTATCCGCCCGCCCCTCGCGCAGCATCCGGAGGGCGGACACCGGATCGCCGCCGCCCATCAGCCCCAGTCCGAGGCTGTTGGCTTCCGGGAGGACGAACGAAAGCAGCGCGGGACGATCCTTCCGGCACAGCGCCCAAGCCACATTCGCCGCCGCCTCTAGGAGCGCCGGACTGCCGCAGCCGGTTCCGGAGACGACGAGCGGCCGCTCGGCGGACAACAACACCCGGGCGACCTCCGCCGCCAGCCGGCCGGCTTCCTCCGGCAGGCCGGCTACACCCGGCGCCTCCGGATCGATTTCATGCGCCACCGCCCACCCGAAGCGGGCCAGGTCGTCGGGAGCCGCGTGCAGCGCCCGGGAGGCGGCATCCTCCAATTTGGTCGCCGCTGGAGTCGCCAGATAAAGCATTTCCTTTTCATCCTGGGCCAGCTCCCGGACCGCGGCATCGTTCCATCCCGGGATACCCAGCCGGCGCGCGGAAAGCGCGGTGCCCGAGCGGACAAGCTGGCGGAGGGCGAGCGCCAGGATGGGCGCGCTGTTGGTGACATCCTCGCCGAGCACCAGCGCCGCGTCCGCCGCGCGCACTTCCTTTAAAGAGGGCGAGCGGGCGGGGCCGGTCTGCAGGATCCGGAGGGCCAGGCCGACCGTCCGGTAATCCTCCTCCGAAACCCCCTGGAAAAACCGGTCCGGCCCCACCAGGCGGCGCAAAGCATAATTGGATTCGAGCGAAGCGCGCGGAGAGCCGATCCCGATCACTCCGTGGCGGTCGCCGAGCATTTCCGCCGCCCGCTTGAGGGCTTCCGCGCGGCCGGCTTCCCCGGGCGCGGCAGCCTTGTCCTTCCGGATCCGCGCGGAACGGATGCGGGCGCCGCTCTCTATAAATTCGTATCCGTACCGCCCGCGGTCGCACAGGAAGTAGCCGTTCACCTCGCCGTTGTAGCGGTTGAGGATCCGGCGCAGCGAACCGTACCGCCCGCCGGCGATCGTATTGCAGCCGAGCGCGCAGTGGACGCAGATGGAAGGGGCGGTCTGGAGATCCCACTTGCGGGTGTAATGGCGCCGGAAGGTTTTATCGGTGAACACCCCGGTCGGGCACACTTCGACGAGATTCCCGCTGAACTCGTTCTCCAGAACCCCGTCCTCCATCCGGCCGAAATAGACATGGTCGTGCGCGGCGAACGCGCTGAAATCGCGCCCGCCGGCGTAATCCCGGTAGAAGCGGACGCAGCGGTAGCAGTGGATGCAGCGGTTCATCTCGTGGGTGAGGAACGGCCCGAGCTCCTGGTTGCGGAACGTGCGTTTGGGGAAATCAAATTCGCGGAGGGTATGGCCGGTCATCACGGTCATGTCCTGCAGGTGGCACTCGCCGCCCTCGTCGCACACCGGGCAGTCGTGCGGGTGGTTGATCATCAGCCATTCGAGCACCCCGGCGCGGAACTCCCTCGCCTCCGGGTCGTCGATCGAGATCCGCGTGCCTTCGGCCGCGGGGGTCATGCAGGCCAGGACGATTTTTCCACGCGTGTCTCCCGCGTCCTTGAACTGCTTCACGGCGCACTGGCGGCACGCGCCGACCGAACCCAGCGCCGGATGCCAGCAGAAATACGGGATATTGAATCCCAGGCCAAGGCACGCATGCAGCAGGTTCTGCCCGTCCTTCACCGTATACGGCTTGCCGTCGACGTAGATGACCGCCATGCGTCAGCTCCAGGGGCACCGGTGTTCGCGGATGTGCCGCTCAAAATCCTCCCGGAAATATTTCAGCGCGCTCTGCAGGGGCTCCATCGCGCCGGGGGCCAGGGCGCAGAACGTGCGCCCCGGACCGAGCAGCCGGGTGTGCAGCGCCAGCCGGTCCAGATGTTCGGCCCGGCCCTCGCCCCGCTCGATGGCGCCCAGGATTTTTTCCGTCCAGGGCAATCCCTCGCGGCAGGGGGTGCACCACCCGCAGGATTCGCGGGCGAAGAAGGCCTCAAGGTTATGGGCCATCCCCACCGGGCAGGTTTTGTCGTCGAGGATGATCAAGGTGCCGGTTCCCAGACGGCTGCCCGCCTTTTCGACGGATGGAAAATCCATGGGCACGTCGAGGTGCTCTTCGGTCAGGAAACCGGTGGATGCGCCGCCGGGGAGAAGCGCGCGAAACGCCGTGCCCTCGCGCATTCCGCCCGCGTGCTCCTCGAGAATTTCCCGGATCGGCGTCCCCATCGGCAATTCCCAAACGCCGGGACGCTTAACCTTCCCGCTCACGCCGTAGAGTTTCGTCCCGCCGTCCCCGGTCAGGCTGAGCTTGCGGAACCACTCGGCGCCGTTGCGGACGATGTGGGGAATATTGCACAGTGTCTCGGCATTGTTGACAATCGTGTCTTTGCCCCACAGGCCGCTGACCTGTGGAAACGGCGGTTTGGCACGCGGGATCGCGCGCTTTCCCTCCAATGCGTTCAAGAGCCCCGTTTCTTCGCCGCACATGTAGCGTCCCGCGCTGACGTGCATATGCAGGTCGAGGCTGAAGGGCGATTGGAGAATATTTTTTCCGAGGTATCCCGCCCGGTACGCCTCGGCGACGGCGTTGCGCAACACGCCCTCCGCCTTCGCATATTCCGCGCGCAGAAAGATGTAGGCGACGGAGGCCTGGATCGCATACGCGGCGAGGATCATCCCCTCGATCAACTGGTGCGGATCGCCCTCCAGGAGCAGGCGGTCCTTGAAAGATCCCGGCTCCATTTCATCCGCGTTGGCCACCAGGTATTTCGGCTGGGTGGCGTCCGGGCCCATCGGGACGAAACTCCACTTCAGTCCGGTGGGGAATCCGGCGCCGCCCCGCCCCCGCAAACCCGAATCCTTCACCTTCCGGGTGACGTCGGCCGGAGGGAGATCGCGCAGGGCCGCGCGCACGGCCTGGTATCCCCCGGCGGCCTCGTATTGCCTGAGGTCCGGCGGCGGGTTTCCGGGTTTGATATTCTGCGTCAACGGCCGTTCCATAATTATTTCTCGCACCCTTCACTTTCCCCTCCCCTGCCCCTTCCATTCCCCCGGGATGGGGAGGGGGAAGAGGCGGGGAGAGAATCCAACGGCCACGTGGGTTCCCCCGCCTACCCGAGCGATCCCGTTTGCACCTTGCCTCCGCGGCGGTAGACGGAGTAGACCACGCCTTTGGGGGAGGTCTGCGACCGCGCCAGGGTGTAGGCACACGGAACTACGCCCTCGTCGAACAACCGCTTTCCGATCCCCAGCAGGATCGGAATTGCAAACAAGCGGTATTCGTCGATCAAGTCGTTCTGGATCAGCGTCTGTGCCAGCTTGCCGCTTCCGTGCACCTGGATTTCGCGGTCAAAGCGTTTCTTCAACGCCGGAACTTCTTCGACAACGTCCTTGATCCCCGTCGTCGCTTTCCACTCAAAAGTATTTCTCGTCTTCGAGGCTACAAACTTGGGCAGGCCGTTGAGCTTGGAAGCAATGGGATCGTTCGGATCGGTGACCTTCGGCCAGTATGCGGCGAAAATGTCGTACGTCTTCCGGCCCAGCAAAAACGCTCCAGCCCGCGCGAAGTTATCCGCGACGATCTGGTTGAATTCGCTGTCGACGTAAGGGAACATCCATCCGCCGTGCACAAAGCCGCCGCTTGGGTCCTCCTGCGGGCCGCCGGGCGCCTGCATCACCCCGTCCAGCGAAAGAAAAGTCGCAATCGTAAGTTCCGCCATGGATTTCTCCTTTTCGGTCCGGTTAAAAAACCGGTCCCGCAAAATCACCAAGAACACGTCCTTTTTTTCCGAACCGAATATTTTCCGCGAGGGATCACGGATACCGGGAAAGTACCCGGTCGAGGTCCGCGGTATTCCAATCCGGAATCAAATCCCCGTCGATCATCACCGCCGGGGCGTGGTCGCAGGCGCCGAGGCAGGCGGACGGCAGAAGCGTGAACCGTCCGTCGGCGCTGGTTTCCCCGAACCGGATGCCGAATTTTCCGGTCAGCGCCGAGTACAGCTGCGCGTACCCCATGATCCAGCAGGAGACGCTGTCGCACAGGCGGATGACATGCCGTCCGACCGGCCGGCGATGGAGGAGCGGATAGAACGTCGCCACCCCGTCCAGCTCGTCAACGGTCATCCCGAGGAACCCGGCCAGGTCGCGCAGCGCGTCGTCGGAAATCCACCCGCGGCGGCGCTGGACGATCTTCAGAGCCTCGATGCAGGCGGACGCCCTTTGCGGGTAATGCGCCGCCTCGTCTTCAATTTCCCGGATCTCTTCCTGGGTCAACATACCGTCGCTCCCGGCGGGTTCATCGGTCCACGTCCGCCAGCACGAAATCCACGCTGCCCAGAATGGCTATCAGGTCCGAAACCATCAGCCCCCGGCTGATGAGCGGGACCATCTGGATGTGCGGGAAGGAAGGCGTGCGGATGCGGGCGCGGTAGGCGTGGATTCCGCCGTCGCTGATCAGGTAATACCCGTTGTGGCCCTTGGTGGCTTCGATTCCGGCGAAGGCCTCGCCGGCCGGAATGACCGGCCCCCAGGCGACGCTCAGGAAATGGGCGATCAAAGTCTCGATGTCGCGCATCGTCCTTTCTTTGGGCGGCGGGGTCGCGAGGGGATGCCGGGATGTGTACGGGCCGGAGGGCATGTGCTTCAGGCACTGTTCGATGATCCGCAGGCTCTGGCGCATCTCCTCCACCCGCACCAGCGCCCGATCGTAGCAATCCCCGTTCGCGCCGGTGGGAATTTCGAATTCGAACTGGTCGTACCCGCCATACGGCCGGCGCTTGCGGAAATCCCAGGCGAAGCCGGTCGAACGCAGGCCCGGCCCGGTCATTCCCCATTCGATCGCCTCCGCGCGGCTGAACGCGCCGATCCCTTTCGTGCGCGCCTGGAAAATCCGGTTTTGAAGCACCAGCCCGTCGTACTCCCGCAGGCGGGCCGGCATGTAGCGCAGGAATTCCCCCACCAGGTGCTGCCATCCCTGCGGCAGATCCTGCGCCACCCCGCCGATCCGGAACCAGCCGGGGTGCATCCGGCCGCCGGTGACGGCTTCGACGATGTCGAAGATCCGCTCGCGGTCGTTGAAGGTGAAGAACACCGGCGAGAGCGCGCCCAGGTCCTGGGTCAGGGTTCCGTACCAGACCAGATGGCTGGCCAGCCGGAAGAATTCAGCCAGCATGATGCGGATCACCTTGGCCCGGTCCGGGACGTCGATCCCGGCCAGGGTTTCCACGGCCAGGACATAGGCGAGGTTGTTCATCGACCCGCCCAGGTAATCGATCCGGTCGGTGTACGGGATGAAGGTATGCCACGTCTGGCGTTCGGCCATCTTTTCCGCGCCGCGGTGATGAAAGCCGATCTCCGGCACGACGTCGACGATCGCTTCGCCGTCCAGCTGCAGGAGGAACCGGATCACGCCGTGCACGCCCGGATGGTTCGGTCCGAGGTTGAGGAACAGGAATTCTGAATCCTCCCCGCGCGGCTTCATCCCCCACTCTTCGGGATGGAAGCGGAGCGCCTCCTGCTCGCGGTCGACCCGCTCGGCGGGCATCTGGAAGGGGCCCGTCTCGGTCGCGCGCGCCGGGTGTTCCTTGCGCAGGGGATGGCCTTCCCAGGTCGGGGGCATCAGGATGCGCCGCAGATTGGGGTGGCCCTCGAAGGTGATCCCGAACATGTCCCATACTTCGCGCTCGTACCAATCGGCGGACGGGAAGATCCGCGTGATGCTCGCCGCGGCGGGATATTCCCCCCGCAGCGCCACCTTGATCCGCACGTCCGCGTTGCGCTCGAACGAGAGCAGGTGATAGACCAGCGTGAAATCGCTTTCCGGCTGGCCCGGCCGCTCCGTCCGCTTGCGCTCGTCGATGGCGGTCAGATCGTAGAGCATGTTGTACGGTTGCGGCGCGCGTTTTTTCAGATATTCCAGGACGCGCGGCGCGCTTTCCCGCGGCGCCCAAAAGGTGGTAATGCCGTCGCGGACCGGCTGGGAGACGAAATCCTCCTCCGGTCCGAATTCCTTTTGCAGTTCGCCCAGGATTCCGCCGCCATCTTCCATTCCGCCTCAAACCTCGTCCGGGCTGCGCAGCACGTCCGCCCGGCTCCGCGCTTCCCGTTTTTCATCGCGCTGAACGGGCATCGGCCCGCGCGACACGCCCTGCGGACCGACCACCCAGCTCAGGGGGCGCCGCTCTTTCCCGACCGCCTTCTGGAGCAGGATGAGCCCTTCCTCGAACGCCGTCGGATTAGGCGGGCAGCCGGGGATGTACACGTCCACCGGCAGGAATTTGTCCACCCCCTGCACCACGCTGTAGATGTCGTACATCCCGCCGGAATTCGCGCAGGATCCCATCGAGATCACCCAGCGCGGCGCCATCATCTGTTCGTACAGGCGCTGAACCACCGGCGCCATCTTGATGAACATCGTCCCGGAGATGATGATCATGTCCGCTTCGCGCGGCGTTCCACGGATGATCTCGGATCCGAAGCGGGCCAGGTCGTACGCGCTCGTCAGGCTGGTGGCCATCTCCACAAAACAGCACGAGAGCCCGAAGCCGAACGGCCAGATCGAATTCTTCCGGCCCCAGGCGAGCATATCCTCCAGCCGCGTCAGGAAGACCGAACGGGCGGTGACCGCCTCGAGCGCCGCCGCTTCCGGCGGGCTCCCGGGATTTGCGGCGGCGGCTTTGCGCGGATCAGTGCTCGTCCGCGGCATGGCGGGATTCCTCCTCGCGGATCGTCATCGACCTGCGGCCGATCGAACCCCAATCCAGAGCGCCGGTTTTCCACAGGTAGATCAGCCCGGCCAGCAGGATGCCGATGAAGAACACCATCTCCCCGTATCCGGCCCAGCCGGCTTCGCGCAAGGAAACGGCCCAGGCGTAAATGAAGACGGCCTCCAGATCGAAGAGAACAAAGAACATCGCCACCAGGTAGTATTTGACGGGGAATCGAATTTCGGCGGTGCCGGTCGGGACGATCCCTGATTCAAAAGGTTCCCCCCTCGCCCGGCCTGTATGCCGTTCCCCGAGCACATACGATATCGCCAGGGTTGCTCCCACCAGAAACACCACCGCGGCGAAATATGCCGCGAGCGGCCAAACGGGTTCGATGGACGGATTGGGCATGGAGATTAATCCTTTCCGACTGCCCGGTTTGACGCGACGGAATCCCGCATGCGGGAAAGCTTCCCACCGATCCGCCGGACCGGGACCGCCGCATCCTGCTGCGGCGTGCTTATCGCAGCTCTTTCTGCGTCTGGAGGAAATGAATGACGTCTTCCCGGCTGAGCACCCCTTGGATCTGCCCGCCGGTCATGACCGGAAGCTGGTTCACTCCGTCGGCGTTCATTTTCTGCAGGGCGTCCATTAATTCCGTCTCGGGGCTGACCCGGTCTGTTTTTTCGACAGGTATCATCGTCTGCGAAACCAATGTCCGCGGCCAATCGGGACGCGGGATTTCCCGGAGCCTGTGGAGGGTCATGATCCCGGCCATCGTCCCGGCTTTTTCCACGATGAAGAAGCGTCTGCCCGTGCCCAGGATGTATTTGTCGGTCAGTTCCTGGAGTGATATATCGGCGGGGATGGAAATATAGTTACGGTTCATGATCAATGCGACATTGCGGCCCGCCAATAGCGAGTGCAGCGTCTGCTGCATCACTTGCCCGGTGGACGAGTTTTCCAGGAACCAGCCGATGAAGATGATCCACAAGCCGTTGGCGAGTGAGCCGAAGAAGATCAGCCACACGCCGAACAGGATGAACAACCAGGCGATGATGCGGCCGAGCGTGGCGGCGATCAGCGTGGCGCGGTCGAAGTTTTTCGAGGCTCCCCACACCAGGGAACGGAAGATCCGCCCGCCGTCGAGCGGAAAGCCCGGAATGATGTTGAACGCCAGCAACGCCCCGTTGAGATAGGTCAGGTACCGCGCCAGCGCCAGGAGCGTCGGAATGCCCGCCATGAGCGGCTGGATCAGTGCGAAAATAAGCGTCAAAATCAAACTCACCATGAGCCCGGCTGAGGCGACCAGGAAATCCACCATTGGCCGGGTCGGTTCCTTGGTAATCTGGGACACTCCGCCAAAGATGAACAGTGTGATGGAGCCGACCGGAATCCCGTTCCGCATCGCCACCACGGAATGCCCCAGTTCGTGCAAGAGCACGCTGGCAAAGAGCATCACGGCGGTGACTGCGCCTAAAATCCAGTACTGGGCGGCCGGCCAATTGGAATATTCGGCGGGGTAATAGCTGGTCGCCAGCAGCCAGGTAAACAGGATCATTATAAGGAACCAGGAATAATCCAATTGAACGGGAATCCCGAATATTTTGCCGATCGAAATTGAGGATTGCCTCATGGTCAGTGATCCTTCTTTTTTAATTTTTCCCAGGCCGCCGCGGCAAACCAGGCGATTTCCGAAGGCGGGCCCGAACCCTGCAAGGCATGCAATAATTTTTCAATCGACTCGTCCCCATACCCGTTGTCCACCAGCACGTGGAGGATATGCCGCGCCCCTTCCCGAATCCGGATGGAATCGAAACACGATACGAGACCCTGAAGCAGTGTTTCCAGGGCCCATGGCAATCAATCCTTGGGCGGCCAGCCAGCGCACGCCGAAGTCGTCGTCCTCCATCGCGTTCATCAGGTCGGTTGTGGTATCGGGATGGTGCAATTCGCTGAGCGCCTTCGCCGCCGGCCAGCGAACGTTGGGATTCGAGTCGATCAGCGCGGCCAGCAGGGCGGGGATGGCGGACTTTCCCAGCGCCAGCAATTTCTCCCGCGCCTCCGCGCGTTTACGCGAATCCGGATCGCCCAACCCGGCCGCCAAAAATCGTGCTTCCAACATTCGCCTCCGCAATTCATTCCACCCGCTTTTCGACCGCGACGAACCCACCGGCTTTACCTTGATTTGGACATCCGTCAGACGGCCGTTTTCATCGACGACGAAATGACTGCGGAGGTTGGAACCGTCTCCCCACACCCCATAGGCCTCCGCCGTCCGGTGGCCTTCATCCACCAGCGCGTTCTGTACCGGTCGCGGAAACCGCAAGCCTGGGTCGTGCATCCCGGGGTGTCATCCTTCGGATAAAAATAGACCGCGACCCGCCGGCTGCGGAAAGCGGAAAGCTTCACCCTGGAGCCGTCGTCGGCAGTTAATTCGAAATCCGGAGCCGGATCACCGATTTGAAGCGCAGGTTTTGCCATGGTTCCACTTTTCGGGAGGCGGAATAAGGCAATTTGCCCCATTAATCAAATGGTAGCCGTTAACCCCGGGGTAAAAATTGGAGAAAAGGAGGATTTATTGGGATGGACACAACATAAAAGGGCGGATTGCCCCGCGTTTTCCGGTCTGGATTTATTGGTGGACTAGCTCCGGATCGGCGGGCTTCACCAATTACACCCAACCCCGTTTGCGAGGGCTTCTTTTCAAGTTCGGGCGATCCGTTACCGGTAAGGAAAAACACCGGAAGCTCGGGACGCAGATTCCGGACCGTCTTCAGCAACTGCAATCCATCGATTCCTCGATCACAATATCGCCCGCTTCCAGCAACGGGCCAGCGCCGCCAGCTCTTTATCCACCACAGCCGCAGGCACCATTAACCAGACCGTGCGGGGTTTGGCAAGATGGGAATCAAACGGGGACGGTTTGAATTAGAAATGGACATGATCCTTGGCAGCACCAATTTCCAGAAACGCCATTCGAACCTCGGGGCGATTTTTTTTTGCGAATTTTATTTATTTCTTTATCTACTTCATCGGTAAGGACCACCCGTCGATAATTCGTTTGACAAACCAGATGGCAGATTAATGCTGATACACTATGTGCTTTATGGATCGGCTGGCTCATCCTGCAATCTTAATCGGATTAGAGGTTTCCTGCCCCCCACCCCATCTTTAGTTTCCCCTACCCAGGGAGGGAAACAACCTGTTTTCATCCCCGCAGCAAGCTGCGGGACATTCAGCGGGAGAATTCGATAAAGGTTCTTAATTCATTTCATGGCTCCTTGTATTCCAGTGCGGCTACTTTTGCCAGACGCCGTTCAAAGCGCTCGGCTTCCACATGGTGAGCTGCCAGATAAATCTGAATGATTTCCCAGGCCAGCGCAGGACCAATCACGCGTCCACCGAGGCAAAGCAGGTTCATGTCATCATCCTCGACGCCCTGGTGGTCGGAAAAGCTTTCATGGATCAGGGCTGACCGTACGCCAGGGATTTTGTTGGCCGTAAAACTGGCGCCCACGCCGCTGCCGCAGATCGCTATGCCGCGTTCCACTTCACCTTGTGCGACAGCCCGGGCCAATGGAATTACAAAGTCCGGATAATCATCTCCGGGATTTAAACCATAAGCGCCGAAATCCCGAAGCTCGTGTCCGGCATCGCGCAGCCCCTGCAGGATGGGATCCTTCAGGATATAGCCGCCATGATCCGCCGCAAATCCAATCTTCATTTTTCACCTTCTATGTGTGTCCATTAAGCTTTCTTGTGCAGTTTGATCCGTGCGAGAGACTGTTGGATCACGTTTTCGACACAAAAACCATACTCACGCATGACAATCTCTCCCGGAGCTGAGGCGCCAAAGCGGTCCACTCCAATCATGGCGATGCCGGGGCCAACGTATGGACGCCAACCTAGAGAGACTCCCGCTTCGATGGCCAGCATGGGAACGTCCGGAGGCAGGACCGCGTCTTTATATTTATTGGGCTGAGCATCAAACAAATTCCAGCAGGGCAGGCTGACCACCCGCGCCCGGACGCCCTGCGTCTCCAGTTTCTCACGCGCGGCGAGTGCCAGTTGAACCTCGGAACCGGTGGCGATCAACGCAATGTCGGGAGGCGCATCTCCGGTGGCATGCGCAAGCACATACCCGCCGGAACGGACCCCGAGCGGAAGTTGCGGGTATTTCTGCGGATCGAGGATGGGTAGATTCTGGCGGGAGAGGACCAGGGCGACCGGTCCGGCGATATGTTCCATGGCGATCCGCCAGGCTTCGGCCGTTTCGTTGGCATCTGCCGGGCGGATGACCAGCATGTTGGGGATGGAACGCAGACCCAGCAATTGCTCCACCGGTTCATGCGTTGGACCGTCTTCTCCCAGGGCGATGCTGTCATGGGTAAAGACGTAGATCACGTGCAGCCCCATCAAGGCGGCCAGGCGGATCGAAGGGCGCATGTAATCCGAGAAGATCAGGAAAGTGGCTCCAAAGGGAATGCTTCCTCCATGAGCCGCCATGCCGTTCAGAATCGCCCCCATGCCGTGTTCGCGGATACCGAAATGAAGATTGCCGCCCGAATACTTCCAACCGCCTCCCACAGACCCCTGAGCATCCTCCACCGGCTCCTGCGGGCTTTCGAAGTCGCCTTGCCCGGTCAGGGCGGTGTGCGTGGAAGGATCCAGATCCGCTGAACCGCCGATGAAGGTGGGGAGTTTGGGCGCAATGGTATTCATCACTTTCCCGGAGGCGACGCGGGTGGCCATGCCTTTCGCATCGGGCGCAAAGGCCGGAATATCCCCATCCCATCCATCCGGCAATTCCGCGCGCATCACCCGATGAAGTTCCTGAGCCAGATCCGGAAAATACTGTTCGTAGGCGGAAAATCGTCGCTCCCATTTGGTTTCGTTCCGTTTGCCCCGTTCAACGGCCTCCCGGAAATGAGCCAGAACTGCATCCGGGATATAGAAGGTTGGTTCAAGCGGCCAGCCGAGATTTTGTTTGGTGAGCTTCACTTCTTCCACGCCCAGGGGTGAGCCATGCGCCTCGAAGGCATCCTGTTTGTTCGGCGAACCATATCCCAGGTGCGTGTGCATCAGGATGATGGACGGGCGCAGCCTGTTTTTTTGCGCGTTCCTCAGGGCGCGATCGACCGCCTCCAGGTCGTTCCCATCCGCCACGGATTGAGTATGCCACCCATAAGCGGCAAAGCGCTTCTTTACGTCTTCCGTAAACGTGAGATCGGTGGCAGCCGATAAAGTCACGTGGTTGTCGTCGTACAGGACGATGAGCTTCCCGAGCCGCAAATGGCCGGCCAGGGAGGCGGATTCCGCAGTCACGCCTTCCATCAGGTCGCCGTCGCTGGCCAGGACGTAGGTCGTGTGATCGATGATCTTATGCCCGGGCCGGTTGTACCGGGCCGCGAGATAGGCCTCCGCCATCGCCATCCCCACGCCATTTCCAAAACCCTGGCCGAGAGGGCCGGTCGTCACTTCGACGCCGGGTGTGAGGCCGCGCTCCGGATGGCCGGGAGTCAGGCTGCCCCACCGGCGGAACTGCTTGATCTGGTCGAGGGAAAGGTCATACCCGGTAAGGTGCAGCAAACTGTACAACAACATAGATCCATGCCCTGCCGATAAGACAAAACGATCACGGTCGAACCATTGGGGATTGGATGGATTATGTTTGAGGAAGCGCGTCCATAATACGTATGCGAAAGCGGCCGCCCCCATCGGCAGGCCGGGGTGACCGCTGTTGGCTTTCTGGACTGCATCGATGGACAGAAAGCGAATCGTATTGATGGACGATTCGTCCGGATAGACCGATGATGAAGTTTTTAAAATTTTTTTTCTCATTCCTGCCCACCTTAATTTATCATTTCCCGTCATCGTTTTATTTTCAGCAACCGCGCATTGATCGCCACAATCACCGTACTCGCCGCCATAAGCGCCGCGCCTACGGCGGGACTGAGCAGTACGCCCCAGGCGTATAACGCTCCAGCCGCCAACGGAATGGCGATGACGTTGTAGCCTGCGGCCCACAGCAGGTTCTGAATCATCTTTTGATTTGTGGCGCGGGAAAGCTGAACGATGGCCACCGCCGCGGCGCGCGGCATAAATCCGCGCCCGACAGCCACCGGGCAGGCCGCCAACGCGAAGCCGGTGGCGGCGATACTGGCGGGCCAATCCACCGCGGTCTTGTCGATCACCAGCCCGTTGTCCGGATTCGTCTCATGCAGAAAGTAGCTGAAGGATTCGCGCTGAAGCTTTTCCAGCTCGGCGCCGGCGTTCGGCGGTTGCGCAATCTCAAGCGCGTCTTTCGGATTAAGCATGTTCTTTCCTCAAGCCGTTTTTCGGCGAAGCGGCTGCTGCAGGAGCGTCGTTGAAGAATTATTTTTGCCATCCGGCCAATGATAAGAATATATCGGTTTAAAGTGTTGTCAAACAAGAAACGACTTTCCGGCGGACTCTGCAATATGTTTCTTGGCCGTTCGGCGGAGGATCCGGCGAACACTGGTCCGCTCTGCAGGTGGTAAATCCTCCTGGCGACAACCGAATTCGCTGTTATTTGGCGGGTTAAAAAACACGGATTGCAAAATTCCGTATTGCCACCCTGGCCAATATCGGCTCCATCGGAAACTGGAGCGATTCGATCTGATAAAAGATTCGAATTAATGCGAAATAGTTCTGAAGCGGAGAATTACCGCTTGCGGGGGATAAAAAATGTCGTAAAGTGCACCGTAATCATTGGTTTCCCGCTTTGGGATACCTTGGTCTCTTTTACAGCATTTTCAACTGCAAATTTAAACCCACGCTTGATCATTCTTGAAGCCATGGTTGCAACGGGCGGTTCATAAGTGCCCCCTTGGTTTTTTCTATTGCCTCCGGTATTGCAATTTCCTTTGCTGGATCATTAAGCGCTTCATGTACTTATCTGCAAAGAAGGCCCGAGATAATCTTCCACATTAACCTTTCTCGGAATATGATGAGTTCCCTTTAAAAACCTGACGGACTTAAGGCGATTCCTTTATTGGAGTTCTTGTAACGGCGGAATTGCACTGCCGCGTTTATTTTCGATCAGACTTTCGGATGCGCGCCATCGGACTTCGAAAGGTCTATCGACAAGCAGAGTGATTAACGCGGGTATCGCGGGGGGGGGCATTCATATCATTGGGAATGGATGCAGCTCTCGGCGGGCGCTTTTACGATCCTCTGCCGAAAGTCGGGGTGGGGTCAAAAGGACCGTGCAGGAATTATTTATTTCGGTAGTTAAGGTTTAGATTCATCTGTTCGTGATTGTTTTACGTCGAGATATTGAGGTGGGTGATTACTATTCCTCAACCGCATAAATAAATAAGTCCGGTGCATACTCGAGAATATCTCTTCTGCAACGGAATCTGTATAATTGATGTAATAGTGCATATCCGGGGAGAGGCGGTAAGCCGTTTCGGCGCGAGCCGGCGGAGGCAGCGGTAAAAGCCCAGGCGCGGCGCTTTTCGTCGGAAACCCGGCTGCCGCGCTTGAGAGAGGAGAGCGATGCAGGAATGGGAAAGATCATTGGCATCGATGTGGGCGGGACCAATACCGACGCGGTTTTAATCTCCGAAGGCAGGATTGTTCAATGGGTGAAAACGCCGACCACGCCCGATGTGGAAACCGGGTTGCTGGAGGCCCTGGCTCGCGTGGACGGCGGGGGTTCGGCGGAGCGGGTGCACATCGGCACTACGGCTTTTACTAATGCGCTGGTGGAGCGCCGGCAGCTCGCCACGGCCGCCGCCATCCGCATCGGCGCGCCGGTGTCGGAGTCGCTGCCGCCGATGGTCGACTGGCCGGACGATCTGCGGCGGGCAGTAAACAATCCTGTTTTTTTCCTGCAGGGAGGCCGGGAGTTTAATGGCCGGCCCATCCGGAAACTCAAACGAAGCGATTTCCGCCGGGTGGCGCTCGCGCTGGCTGAACAGGGGGTGACCCAGGCCGCGGTCACTTCCGTTTTCGGCGCCGCCCATCCGGAGGACGAGTTGCAGGCCGCGGCCTGGTTGAAGGAATCCCTTCCCGGTTTGCGGGTGTCGCTCTCGCATCAGATCGGCCGCTTCGGGATCCTCGAACGCGAGAATGCGACCCTCCTCAATGCGATGCTGCAGCCGTTGGCGGCGCGGACCGTCGCCGCTTATCAGGCCGCCGTGGGCGGCATGCTTTTTATCAGCCAGAACGACGGGACAACCATGCGCACCGCCCGCGCCGTCGAAATGCCGGTATTGACGATCGCCTCCGGTCCCACCAACAGCCTGCGCGGAGCGGCCATCCTTACCGGATTGCAGGAGGCAATCGTTTTTGACGTGGGAGGAACCACCACCGACGCGGGAATCCTGCGGGATGGATTTCCGCAGGCGGCCAGCCTCGAACTGGCCGTAGCCGGTGTGCGCACCAATTTCCGCATGCCGGACATCGTTTCGGTGGGCGTCGGCGGGGGCAGCCTGGTGGATCCCGCGACCGGTGCGGTCGGACCCTCCAGCGTCGGGTATCGGCTGACGGAAGAGGCTCTGGTCTTCGGCGGCGCGACCCTGACCCTGACGGATATCGCCGTGGCCGCCGGGCGCATCGATCTGGGAGAGCGGTCCCGAGCCGGCCATCTCAAGCCGGAATTGATCGAACGCGTCGACGCGCATCTGAAGGCGCGTTTCCAGCGCCTGATGGAGAATTTTGAAAAGGCCGGCGAGCGGCTGCCGATCATCCTTGTCGGCGGCGGAGCGCCGCTGGTAGCCCATCTTTTTCAGGATCCGGACCGGCGGGTGACGCAGCCGGAGCATGCCGGGGTGGCGAACGCGTTGGGCGCTTCGATCGCCCAGGTGAGCGGCGAGGTCGATCTGACTTTTTCCCTCGACGACCTCCCGCGGGCGGAAGCGCTCCGGCGCGCCGAAGAGGAGGCGGGGCGGCGGGCCTTGCAGGCCGGCGCGCAGCCCGGCACTATCCGGACGGTTGAGGTCGAGGAGGCCGCGCTGAGCTATTTGGCCGCCGATGCCATGCGCGTGCGTGTCAAGGCGGTCGGCAGCCTGGAGGCTCTGGATGAGCGCTGAAATTACGCTATCCGATGTGGCGCCGCTGGCGCTGGGTTCGGCCGTGCTGGGTTGCGGGGGAGGAGGCAATCCCTACTACGGCATGCTGGTCACGCGCCATGTGATGGCCGAGACGGGACCGGTGCAGCTCATCGATGCGACGGAAATGCCTCCCGATCAAATAGCCGTTATGCCGGCCGTGGTGGGTGCGCCGTTGGTGGGAATAGAAAAACCGCTCAGCATTCGGGCTTTGCAGAGCGGTTATCAGGCCATGCAGCGTTCGCTGAAAGACCGTCTGGGGGCTTTCGCTCCGGCCGAGATCGGCGGCGCCCAGTCGATGATCCCGCTGTTGCAGGCGGCGCTGACCGGCAAACCGCTGCTGGACGGCGACACGATGGGCCGCGCGTTTCCCGAGATTCAAATGAACACCTTTATGATCTACGGGTTTACACCCGGGCTGCCGATCGCGTTCAGCAACGACCACGGTTTGGTGCTGCATATCCCCTCTCTGCCGTTCGGAAAAACAATCAAGTTCGGCGGCACGGCCCCCGCGGAAGGCAAAAACAGCGTGGCGCTCGAACGGATTATCCGCCGTCTTTGCGTCGCGATGGGCGGGTTGATCTACGGCAACGCGGCGGTGGACCAGCCTTCCATCCTCCGGGGCCTGGTCCGCGGGTCGATCAGCCTGGCGCTCGCCGTCGGCCGCGCCGTCGAAGCGGCCCGGTCGGCCGGCAGCGACCCCGTCGCGGCGATCCTGCAGGCGGCGGACGGAAAACAGCTCTTCCGGGGCAGGGTCGTGGATATCGAGCGGCGTTTTCAGGGCGGGCAGGACTGGGGCACGCTGAAAATGGATGGGGTGGAAACGGACGGCGGCCGGCGCGCCGAGATTTCCTTTAAGAACGAATATCTTATACTGCGTGTCGATAACCAGGCCGTCCTGACCGTGCCGGACCTGATCGCGCTTGTGGAAACGCAAACCGGCGCCCCGGTCACGACCGAGGTGATCCGTCCCGGCCTGCGGGTGAGCGTGCTTGGCCTGCAAAGCACGCCGCTCCTGCGCACGCCGGAGGCTTTGCGTGTGGTGGGTCCGCGGGCTTTCGGCTACGACATGGACTTTGTGCCGCTTACTCGAAGCTGAAGACGGCATCGTGTAAACCGTTTCAGCCGAATATATCGGCTGCCGTCAACCGGGCAAGGTGAGCGGGAAACGGATCATCGTCTATGTGATCCGGACGCACGGGGTATCGGAAAAGCGCAGCCTGTCGGAAGGCGATTCGACGCCGGGCTGGGCCGGCGACTTATCTCATCCGGACCATTGCAGCGCATTCATCCGGTTTACGGCCAGCCGATACTCACCCACATTCCGTGTGGCGAGGATGGGCCTCATAGCCTCCCCGTGCGCTTTCGGCGGTGAAAGTTCATCAGCCCGGATCCCAGGAATAATTCCTCCGCTCGATTGTATTTTCTTACTCCATGATAAAATCACCTAAGGGATGAGGACAAACCGCCATGATGATCAAAAAGTTTTTTCAACGCGAAGAATTACGGAAACAACGGATCCCGATCCTTGCCGGCGCCGTTGTCCTGGTGGTCGCCGCCGTATTTCTGATCCTCAACCTGGTGCCGCAGAAGATCGTGGTCGCCACCGATGCCAGCTGGCCCCCGTTCGAATCCAAGGATCCATCCAGCCAGGCGATCGTCGGTTTCGATATCGACCTGATGGACGCCGTCGCGAAAAAGGCGAACCTGAACGTGGAGTACGTTTCGATGGGGTTCGACCAGATCATGGCCGATCTCGCCGAATGCAAAATCGACGCCGCCATCTCGCTGATCGCCGTGACCGAGAAGCGCCGGGCGGATATGCTCTTCTCGGATCCCTATTTCCAGCTGGGCCAGCTGCTCGTTGTCCGCTCGGATAACACCGATATCCTCGGCGTGGAATCCCTCTCCGGCAAACTGGTGGGGGCGCAGATCGGCACCGCCGGCGCGAGCGAAGCCGGGAAGATCTCGGGCGTCAGCCTGATCGCTTACGACAGCATCACCCAGGCCTTCGCGGCGCTCGAAAACGGCGAACTGGACGCGGTCGCCGTGGACAACACCCTGGCCTTGAACTTCATCGGCGCCGGCGGCGGCAAGCTCAAGGCGGCGGGCGATGTGTTTGCCGGCCGGGATATCGCTATCGCGGTCTGCAAGCAGAATTCCTCCCTGTTGAATAAAATTAACAACGGCTTGGCGGCGGTCGAAAAAGAGGGATTGACGGATACGCTGATCAGCCGCTGGCTGATGAAGCCGGGGTAGAACCATTCTCTAAGTTAACGATCCTTTCGCTTCGCTCAGGGCAGGCAGCTGGTTGGCGGTGCAGCTTGGATTGGAGCAGCCGGCTTTTAGCGGCGCTCCAGAATTGTGTGCTGATTACCATCGCCTGAAAGGTGATCTAATTATTCCGTCTTGATTCTAATTATCTATATAGCCTTCAGAATTACGGCTGGTTTTTTTCCTTGTCACTACAGAAATAATTCATCAAAGTATCTATCAATTATTTATCCATGCCGATAATGTAAATTCCCATGTGTTTATAGGCCCAAAAGACTTTTTTGCTATTTCGCAACTTTGCCCATTTTTATCCAGCGATTCCACACTAACTATTTCAAGGTAATATTGCGCCTTCCCCGCTTTTCGTATATACGCCAAATATTTAGAATCCTTTGACCATACAACGCTAATATTGGTCATAGTATTCGTTGTAAATATCCCATAATCTTTCCCTGATGCAATATTATATACATGAATACTTCTATTGTCATTTACTCTGCCTATATATGCAATCCACTTGTTATCCATTGACCAAAGTGGTTGATATTCATTTTCTTTTTTATCTCCAAAAACAAATATTTTATTACTTACTTCTCCTGGTAATATTTTAATTACCTTAAGTATTTCATCCATATATTGGGATAATAGTATTTCGGATTTTGTATTTATACTTATTCTATCTTGTATAACTATATTTTCACCATAATATATTTGTTTGGGCAATTTTTTATTAATTATTTCATCTACATCTATCTGTTGAATTATTGAGCCGAATGAGAGTCCTCCATCATCGCTATTAATTAAATAGAGTTGATTCCTATTTGGTGCCCATGAAGCGTAATGCTCCCAGGGGTTCGCAGAATTTATTCTCCACCATCCCAATGTGTCATAATTAATAATATCCACAAAACTATTAAGTCCTTTCCGGGTTGAATAAGCAATCCAATTATCGATGGGGGACCATGCTGGCCAATAGATCTGGTATTGATTATTTGGGGCTACCAATTCCTTTGGAGGATTGAGCATCTCTTCAGTGACACCCGAATGCAATTCCTTAATTTCTATTGCATATAATCCAAATAATAAATCGCCCCTTCTATTTGAAGTAAATGCAATTTTCTTCCCGTCGCTTGATATTGAAGGCATCCAATCAATCGCAGGATCCTCTGTAATCCTGAATTCCTCTCCGGTCCTCATATCCATAACAAATATATCTGAATTGTCTTCCTCTACCCCTTTGACATAAAGCATTAATCCATTTACATCCTCCATAAATATTTCTTTTTGGCACTCCTCCTTTGTTGCTGTTTTCGATGCCATTTGAATAATTGGCGTATTAATATCAACCGTCGGATTGGCAGTGGTTGTAATTGTCGCCGTTGGTATTTCCTCAAAATTATTATTCGAACATGAGGAAATAAATAACGCGATAAGTATTACTTCCGTTATCCTTCGTTTAATAATCATCCCTTATCCTTCCTCTCTAAATATTTCGAGCATACCAATTTCATCATTCCTTGATACAAAGAAATCACTCCAATGCCAATACTCTTCTTGATTTTTATACGGATTCATTATTCGTATCCCCCAAGGCAGGGTTATCCGCGAGCCTGCCCTGAGGCGAAGCCGAAGGGGAACCGGTATTGCGCCTGCCCCCCGCCTGCCCTCGCGGAGCATCCCTGCTCGGTTCTGTCCTTTGAGCAGGGATGCTTGCGGAGCGAGGGAGCGATGAGCATCAGTGATCTCCTGATGCGAAGATTTCGCGAGTGGGGGGAGCGTCATGACCGCCTTCCCCTCGGTGTTCGTCGTCGCGCTGTAGTTGAATTTGGATTACTGGTATTGATAGAAAATAATTGTACTTGGTATCCAAATAGAATTAATCCAGCGCTATCGGTTAATTATTTTCCTATGGCGAACGATAATCACCATATCCATGCCATTTTGATACTAAACTGCTATTCTGAGAAGTTTTATAGTCTTCGCTACTCAAATAAGAAATGGATTTAATTATTATAGTTGGCGTCATTTTATATATCTCTCCGCCCATTGCTGGTAGAGTAATTATTGTCCGTATGTCATCAAAACAAATCTCCGTTTCTACATACGGCTCTAATATTTGTCTTCCTCCCACGAAAACGATAACCGTATTGGGGGAACCACGTTTACCAATAATATCTTCAATCGTGATTTTTATTGATGGGACAAAGGAAACTGCTCTTACAATATCACTCTTTTGCTCATACATAAGCGACAAACCAATTGTGCAATTTATACCTCGCACACCTCCAACACTCTCTTTATCAAAGTCAGTGCATCCTGATATTCCCTTCTCTTTAATAATCTGTTTTGCGTCAGCTTCGATTGTAACACCCGGAATAATTCCCCAAAAACATGGGGGAGTACAATTGTTTTCTTCATTCAATAGACCTCCATCCCCTAAAGGCGGTTGATCATCAGGATTAATGTATGTACAACTAAACAATAGTAATATCAAGAAAGTTGAAGTGATAACAGGTTTTTCTTTCATCCTCATTATGGCAATTATCCTTTTCATGATTCCTCCCAATTTTCGTAATTAAGCAAGGCTATTTATGAAGTTGTATCTTGGCATATTTCGGTAGTTATCATAATATAGATATTGCCCATAAAATCCTGTTAATATTTTTCCATTTTGTATATATGTAAATGATCCACGTTCAAATTTTTGAACCTCCTCTTGAGCAGGGACTGGATATACTAATGCCGTAACCGATTCGGCAAAATCTTCTCCCTTATTAAAACCAGAATCCGATCCTTTTGGAGGAACTCCCCCATAGAAATAACTCGCAAAATTGCACCCGGGTAATGCATTTCCATCGAAATCAGGCACGGAATTAGTTATTTCACAAAACTCCGGCGTTCCTCCTGTAAATCCTAAAGTATATGTTTGTAATTGATTTTGTAAAGTCCATCCGTGATTTCTATCCCAAGCATGAGCAAACTCATGAACAACAGTCCATTTATCGAAATTTCCATTGGCAATCGCTTTATCGAATTTGGTTGGAGGATTATGACTATCAAGCAATTCTATAAGAGTACCACTCCAAGCCGTACAACCCCTTCCACAAGTCGAATCAGTCATTCGTAATGTTATCGGCCCGATCTCCCTTTGCATTATTACATAATTAATGAACGCATTACGTGCAAGTTCAGACAAGGCTTCTTGCACTAATTGAAGTTCAATTAATGACCATCTGCCTATAGTCCACCTCGTACATCCATATTCAAAACGATAACCCCAGTCTCTTTCAACAGTTACATTATAAAGACTTAATAATTCATCAGCGATTTTATCCGCATCTTTGGCTTCCGCTTGACTAATAAACCACCCACTCGGATCAGTGTACCTAATTGGATTGTCATATCCATATATATATGAACTATATGATAAAGGATGCAAATAATCGCCGCTCCATGGATCACGGCTTGAGAATAACCCATTATTTACGTAATAATACCTCGCTCTCAAAAACACCAACCCATTCTCCTGCCACTCGCCCGTAAACCCGTACTTTGTTGCGTCTGTCCCCACCGTGCTCAGCACGCTTCCATACGGCTCGTACGAACGCGTGAGAATCACCGTCCCCGGCCCGTCCGCAAGCTGGCGAACCGATCCCAGTGCATCGCCCAGGAAGTAGACGGATTCCGAACCGGAAATCTGCGCGATCCGGCCGAGGCCATACAGATAAACATGTGTGTTATCGGCTAATACCTGGGTAAGGCCCGCGTGTAGATCAAGCGTGAAGATCGTGGTCACCCCGTTTATCGTCTCACTCAGGCGGTCGCCCAGGCCGTTGTAGGTGAAGACGACCATCGACGACGGACCCCCGATAGGATCACTCGAGGGCAGGCCATCGATCATTGTCAGTTTGTTGGAGTGGTTGTAGGTGTAGGTGTTTACTCCGTCGTTGAGCAGGTTGCCGTTGTTGTCCCAAGTGTAGGTTACGCCGCCGGCGGAGAGCATGCGGTTGGCGTCGTCGTAGGCCTGTCCTGAGCGCAGCGAAGGATGTAGCTCGTGGATTCGACGAGTCCGGCCGGCGATGTCTTCTTCTCTTCGGTCAAGCGGTTCCCCACATCGTCGTAGGTGTAGTGGAAATATTCACCCGTATTACACACAGCGGTTGTGAGGCGATAGAGGGAATCGTAGGTGTAGGTGATGGTCCTGGTCTCCGCCCCTGCCCCGCCGCCGGGCAGGGTGACCGCCGCCTGAATGCAGCCCGGGACGGTGCAGTTATTCGCAGCGGCACTCCAGTATTGCGTGCCATCTTTATCCGCCCGGAAGCGGTAGCTGCCCTGCGGAAGCGTCATCGTTACTTGCCCCTCGGCATTCGTCGTGCCGCTGAAGTTGGTGTAGGTGGTGCCGTCGAAGGCGTATACCTGCAACCCAACCTGCGGCGCGCCGCCCATGTCGAGCACGGTCACGGTTACCGGTATTGTAGTCTCGACCGTCGCTGCAACGCAACCCGGGACCGCGCAGTCGTTCCCGGCGCTGGACCAGAATTGCGTTCCGTTCTTATCCGCCCTAAACCGGTATTCGCCCTGTGGGAGCGTGAAGGTGACTTGGCCGCTTGCGTTTGTGGTTCCGCTGTAGTTGGTGTAGGTGGTGCCATTAAAGGCGTAGACTTTTAATCCGGGCTCGGAGACCGCGTCGGTGTCGAGCACGGTAACAGTCACGGGAATTGTCGTCGACACCGACGCGGTCTGGCAACCTGGAATCGAGCAGTCGTTTTCGGCGGCGCTCCAGAATTGAGTTCCATTCTTATCCGCCCGGAAGCGGTAGCTGCCCTGCGGTAGGGTGAACGTGACCTGGCCGCTGGCGTTCGTCTTTCCACTGTAGTTAGTGTACGTAGACCCGTTGAAGACGTAAACGTTCAGGTTGGCTTCCGGCGTTCCATTTGTATCCTGCACCGTCACCACAACCGGAATCGTCGCGGTGACACCGGCCGCCTTGAAGCCCAGAATGGGGCGTCGTCCCCGGAATCCGCCAGGTCCTTGATATAGGTAAATATTATACATTTTCAGTATACAACAAACCACGATCAATCTGGATTTTATGAGCCAAGTGTTAATCTATTCTGATAAACCACTTACACATATTCCCTTTGAATCTGTACCATATAGTAATTCAGGTCCTACATATCCAATACCCTCAAAAAAATTCAGATAAATATTAATATTCCCAATTTTATCTACAATATCTTTGCCAGTAAACCTGATGATAATTTGCGAACGACCAGGATAATTATATTGATATTCTTCAAATTCTCCGTATTCTAGTAATACCATCCTTACTTCTTCAACTGTCATTCCTCGATGAAGTTGTTGACAAAATATATATTCCAGGTGTTTAATTTTTTCTTTTTGTTTATTATCATAATTATTTATTTTTAATATCACAATAATAATTCCCATAACAACAAGTAATAGAAAAAGATATTTTACGAATTTTCTGCAATTGTTCTTCAATTGATTATTATTTAATATTTCCTTCATTTTAAATTCTCCCTAATCCATTTCCCCGGAGAGACTAAATCAATTGGATAGTGGACGCAATCATTCAAATACAATTCCATAAATTCATAGTCATAATAAATTTTCATACCCAATTCAATTCCTTTCCAACCAAGATCCAAATCCGGTTGCGATTGTTGATGGCTCGGCGGTAGATCAGTAAGATCAGGTGGATTGATCGTATAATTATGGTCATTATAATAGAAATTGACCGGTTTACACGACTTTAAATCATCTCCACATATCTCATGGGCAATATTTCCTGCAGCCGCAAATGCCTCTCCATCAAAGTAAGTCACCGCGACATAAAACCAAAAATGAAAGGCTTGATTTGCTGTTTGATCCCAATATGAGGGGTTCCAATCTCCTCGCTCTGAATAAACCCATGTCATTCCATCTGCTCCCCAATTTTCCTTATCATTAAAATGGTTTGCTTTGTAAGGAAGCCAATTCTGGTTTATATAATATTTTAAACTACTAATGTCATTATTCCATAATTGTTGCCAAACATAATCTGCGCCGTTACCGTTCATCCCATTAATCACTTCCGTTAATGCCCACATCATACCCCAATAATTCTCTTCAGATAATATAAAAGCATAATCCACGAGTTGAGCAAGCCCTTCAACAGGTAACAAGGACCCGTTTATAACTTTTTCTTGAATTGCCTCTGCATTCTTTTTTACTACTGAAGCTAATTGATCGCACTCAGTAGAAATAACACCCCTTTCTGAAGGCTTTTTACACGGAATATTCCCGGTGTTATCAATAATTGATATGGGATTTGAATATCCATAATTCCATTTGTTATTGGATAATGGTATATTACTATCTCCATTCCACCTATCCATTGTGAAGAAACGACCAACAATAGAATTATAAAATCTACTCCTTAAAAACACCAATCCATTCTCCTGCCACTCCCCGGTGAACCCGTACTTCGTCGCATCCTCGCCCGCCGTGCTCAGCACGCTCCCGTACGGCTCGTATGCCCGCGCGAGGATCACCGTCCCCTGCCCGTCCGCCAGCTGGCGCACCGATCCGAGCGCATCACCCAGGAAGTAGACGGAATCCGATCCGGCAATCTGCGCAATCCGGCCAAGGCCGTAGAGGTAGACGTGTACGCCGTCGGAGAGTACCTGCGTGAGACCGGTGTTTAGATCCAAGTTGAAGATCGTGGTCACCCCGTTTATCGTCTCACTCAACCGGTCGCCGAGGCCGTTGTAGGTGAAGACGACCATCGACGATGGACCATCGACCATCGTCAAGCGATTTGCGTGATTATAGGTGTATGTGTTGGTTCCATCGTTGATGAGGTTGCCGTTGTCGTCCCAGGTGTAGGCTACGCCGCCGGCGGAAAGCATACGGTTGGCATCGTCGTAGGTGTAGCTCGTGGATTCGACGAGTCCGGCCGGCGATGTCTTCTTCTCTTCGGTCA
>Ga0105104_10000558_pt1 | contig 28938 bp, 32 predicted proteins | sample PPLLaktember2015_3_FD_87034 | JGI IMG/M metagenome (GOLD analysis project Ga0105104, IMG submission 87034) | Freshwater sediment microbial communities from Prairie Pothole Lake near Jamestown, North Dakota, USA - PPLs Lake P7 Core (6) Depth... | ecosystem: Environmental > Aquatic > Freshwater >...
AGGATGAGCGAAGGATGACTATAGGATGACTGGAGGATGGCTGACCCGGCTGCCGGGCAGCCAGGACGGCTCGTTTTGAGTGGGAGTCACCGCGTTTTCGGACAAGTACTCCAGGTAGGTGGTCGCTGCAACTCCTTTTTTGGTCCCTACGCTCAATCTGCGAGCGTCTACTCCTGAGAGATTTGGTTATAGTAACTTCCAGCCGGCGAACCTGCCAGCAACGGCCGGATCTCGCCCAGTTTTTCAGGCGGGATATTTTTGACAGATGCCTGGTGCGATGCGACACTGTCCCAGACTTCGATCATCATAAACTTTGACGGATCGTCCTGGCTTTGATACAGCTGGACGGATTCACACCCTTCCGAGGATTTGATCATCGGTATGATCGAGATCAGAAAATCTCGCAGAGCTTCGCTCAATTCTGGTTTTGCCTGAGTCTCACCAATTCTTGCAACGCCCGTACGATCGTCCATTTGTTTTTACTCCTAAAAGTTGGGTTTATCATCGTTTCAGCATTTGCTTGCTAAAGTCCAATAAACGGAAAACACAACATCATAGCGCCGATGCCCAGTTTCAGAATCCCATCGATTCCCCAGGTTTTGGAAAATGCAATTTGTGATCCTTTCCAGATTCCAAGCCCGGCATTGACGATGGTCAATATGCCCAATACTGTTATCAGCGCTCCGAAGGCAGGCGTCATGATGAGAAAATGAAGTCCGACGATGAGCAAGATGGATAGCTGGAAAGTATGCTCATCTCGAGGCGGGAAAAAGTGCGGGAAGAGATATATGATAACAAACTCCATGATCACTGCAATAATCAGGGCACCAATTTGAAAGCGCGTAGGTATTCCAAGTGGAGCTGTGAGTGCCCTTGCCATCAGGGTTAGAGCTGTACTGGCCACAAATGCACTTATGCCGAAGATATGCCAAATATATTTTGGAACAATGGCTCCCAGGATGGTTCCGGTGCCGACGATGATTAAAAATAATCCGCCACTGCGAATCATTGGATAAGGATGGTTGTCTGCCGGTAAAGGCACGCTTTTGAAGGCAAACCATATTCCAAGTAAGGCAATGACCAGGCAGGTGAATCCAAATACTTTATAAAAAGAGCTATGTCGGTCCATATTCATGAGATTTCCGCAGACCGTGTAAAAAAATCATTTGCATGATAGTAGAGAGACAAAAAGCAAAAATAAGCCTCCATATACACAAAGGCCCCGATGATACGGGGCCTTTATTTTGCATTGTGTTATGGCGTGCGGAATTAGACGGCGTCCTTGAGTGCCTTGACGGGGCGGGGTTTGATGACTTTGCGCTCGGGCTTGGCTTTGAACATCGTCTTTTCCTTCGTGAAGGGGTTGATGCCCTCGCGTTCGGGAGTGGCAGGCTTCGTGACCAGTGCCAGTTTTACGAGACCGGGAAGCACGACTTCATGCTGTGCTTTGAGCTCCTTGTAGACGACATCGGTGAGGGTCTCGAGAACGGCTTTGACCTGTTTCTTATCTACACCGCTCTGCCCTGCGATCGCATCTACAAGCTCGGTCTTGCTCATATGTGGTGTTGCCATGGGATTCTCCTTTTGAAGTTGGTTTTTGCCTTGAAAATCAGTGGTTTTAAACGTCTGCAATTCAGTATACTGTATAGTCATACGAAAAGGCAACATTGTGAATAGCCATTTAATCCTAAAAACGGCTAAAAAACAGCGTTTTTTGGGCGTTTTTAGGATTTTTCGCCGGTTTAGTCATCGCAACAGTCTTCCATTCCCGCGGCTTTTTCGAAGGACTCCCTGCCTTCGTTGTAGGAGAAGTAGATCAATCCCAGAGCGCCGATGGAGTCGACAAACCCAAAACCGGTCAGTTCATAGATCAGGCTCGATGCCAGCAGGACGAGGGACATGTAGATGCATACCATCGTGCAGTTCGCGTCGGCAAGGATGGGTGCGGAGTCGAGCATGCGGCCCACCCTGCGCTTGCCCATGACCAGCGCCGACATGATCGCGATGGAAACGATGGAAATGATCAGCCCAGGCAGTGTGGTTTCGGGTTTGTGCGCGGTGAAGAGATTATAAATGGCACTGACAGCCAGACCCGCGACAAGCAGATAAAACGATGTACCTGTCACCCGCAAGGCCTTCCGTTCGAATTGCGAGCGCGGCGTTTCAGGGTTTTGCCGGATGCGCAGAACCATCGCGAGGATGCCAATCCCGGACATGACCTCGATGAACGAGTCCACGCCAAAGCCGAAGAGGGTCAGCGTCTCGTCGCTGATGCCAAAGAAGATAGAGATCAGTCCCTCCGCCAGGTTGTAAAAGATGGTGAACAACGCCAGCCAAAGGGCATAGGACCAATATTTGTTTGCAGTTGATTGCGTTAAAGTTGCCATGAACTCCTCATGCCAGCCACGGAGTCACGGAGACACTGAGTTTTTTCTTCTCCGTGCTTCTGTGGTGAAAATTATTTGAGCAATTCCCTCAGCGCGCCCAGTAGTAGAGTGACATTTTCGCGGCGGCTCGAGTAGCCCATTAAGCCGATGCGCCAGACTTTGTCTTTCAATGTCCCGAAGCCTGCGGCGATCTCGATGTTATATTCATTCAACAGCCGCGCCCGGACCTGGTGCGGATCGACCCCCGCCGGTACCTGGGCGGTGGTCAAGGGCGGGAGCCTGTACTCGAGCGGGATGAACGCAGGCATGTCCAGCTCTTCCAGCCCGCTCCAGAGAGTTTCCGAGTTCCTGCGCAGACGCGCGAACGTATTGTCCAACCCTTCCTCGACGATGACACGCAGACCTTCCGTCAGGGCATAGTGCAGGTTGGCGGAGGCGGTGTGATGATAGGCATGTGCGCCCATCCAATAATTGGCGTAGGCTTTCAGGTCGAGGTAGAATGAGGCGACCGGCGATTTACGATTTTCGATTTTGGATTTTGCGAGTGGACCAATTGTGATGGGGGCAAGCCCCGAGGGCGCGCCGAGTCCCTTCTGGCTGGCGGAGTAGGCTGCGTCGACACCCCATTCGTCAATTTTTAGCTGGATGTTTCCCAGGGAGGTCACCGTATCGAGCAGGAACAGCGCGCCATGGCGGTGAGCCAGGTCCGCGATCTCCTTGATGTGCAACTGCTCTGCACCGGTGGATGTTTCCGCGTGGACGATCGTGAACAACTTGTACTTCTTCTGCTTGAGCGCCGACTCGATCTCCTCCACGGTGAATATCTCTCCCAGTGGACGTGTAATCCGGTCCACCCGGGCGCCGACGCGCGCCGCGATGTCTGCCAGCCGCTCGCCGAAATATCCGTGGATGGCGACCAGCACCTCATCGCCAGGCTCCACCAGGTTGACCAGCGCTGCTTCCATGCCGGAAGTGCCCGTGCCCGACAGCGCAAACGTCCACTCGTTCTGAGTTTGAAAAAGGGTACGCAGCAGATCCTGTTCTTCGGCGTAAAGCGCCAGCAGTTCGGGGTCGAGATGACCCACTGTGGGAGCGCCCAGGGCGCGCATCACACGCGGGTGGGTCATGCTGGGACCGGGCCCGAGCAGGACTCGGGCGGAAGGATCGAATTTTGAGTGCACAGTCATGGAAGTCTCCAATTTAGATTTGGGGTAGTGTACATCAGAATGTTTCGGGCAGGAAGACAGGAAATGCCTAACTTCGTGAGCAGCCCAACACATTTACCACGGAGAACACGGACTGCGCAAGCGCACAGAAATTTTTTAAGGGGTTTTTCTCCGTGGTCTTCGCGAACGCCGCGCAAAGCAGCGGCAGTACTCGCAGAGTGCAGTGTACTCTGTGGTAAAAACACGGCGCAACCTTTTAGCCGCTCACGCCGAAGATAAAAATCCTTGTGAGTTATATTACAATAGGCAAGCTAAAAATCTTTTTAGGAGTATCTAATGCAAAGAATGTTCATTATGATGGCTGTGTTTCTCAGCCTGACGATTGTCTCTTGTGGCGGCGCGGGTGGACCGAGTACTACGATTGACGTAACCATGACCGATTTCCAGTTCCAGCCCAGCCAATTTACCGTCCCGGCAGGGCAGGAAATCACATTCACATCTTCCAACAACGGGGCGGTTGTGCATAACTTTGTCATTATGGAGCTTGGCACAAGCGCCGGTGATTTCTTCGATGAAGAGGATGTTCCCAATGTATACTGGGAAACGGAATTACAACCCGGCGGATCCACCACCACTACGTTCACCGCGCCAACAGAGCCTGGGGAATATGACGTCATTTGCCGGACCGAAGGTCACATCGTCTCCGGGATGATTGCCAGGTTAACGGTCGTCCCGGCGGAGTAGCTGGCGAATTGAACCAAAGAAAAATGGGAGCATCGTTTGTGTGCTTAGTGCCTTTATGTTTGGTCCAGAACTCGAGATAGGGAGAAGCCATTGATCACCAGTTTAGGTCATCCGCTGATCAAGCAGGCACGGGCGTTGCGTCAGAAAAAAGCGCGGCGCGAGAGCGGTTCCTTCCTGGTCGAGGGGATCCATCATGTCGGTGAAGCCGTGGAGGCGGGCTGGGAGGTGGAGGCGGTCCTTTACGCGCCGGACTTGCTGATCAGCAAATTCGCGCATGACCTGATCACGCGCCTCCGTACGAAGCCTGAAGCGGTTTCCGCGCAGGTGATGGAATCCCTGGCGGACAAAGACAACCCTCAGGGCATTCTTGCCATCGTCCGCCAACGGCAGATCGGAATGGGAGATCCTGGGTCCATCGGAACGGCGGCAGCGCTGGTTTCCCCGCAGGATCCGGGCAATGTCGGGACGATCCTGCGCACGCTGGACGCGGTGGGTGCGGATGCACTCTTCCTGCTCGACGGCGGTGTGGAGCTGTATCATCCCACCGTTGTCCGTTCCAGCATGGGGACGATTTTCTGGAAACCCGTCGTGCAGACTTCTTTTGATGAATTTGTCAGATGGGTCCGCAAAGGGAACTATCAGTTAATTGGCACATCCGCACGCGGCGAGATGGATTATCAAACGCTTGTCCCCAAGATCCCCTGGATTTTGATGCTGGGCAATGAGCAAAAAGGACTTGCAGCAGCACAAACCAGTGCCTGTGATGTAGTGGTTTCGCTGCCGATGAAGGGCAGGGTCAGTTCGTTGAATCTGGCGGTGGCAGCCGGGATATTGTTATACCAATATTGTGAAAAAATGTAGGGGCGGATCGTGATCCGCCCCTACATCAGAACTCGTCTTCCTCCTCATCCCAGAGTTCATCGTCTTCATCTTCGGCATCATCATCCTCCCACTCTTCCAGGTCCTCTTCCTCCCACTCTTCTGCGGCGGCGGCTTCATCGCTCGGCGAATACGTTGCACAGCCTGTGTCTGGATCGATCTCTACGGCAGCGGCACTACAATAGCCTTCATCCAAAAAAACACAATCTGCGTAATGACACTTAATACGGGGCATGCTTTCCTCCTGGAATTAGGGTTGTTGTAGCAGGCGTATGACCGAAAGAATAAAAAATAAGGGTCATCGCGCTCTGTGACGCAATACAAAAGGGACAATGCGCCTTAATTGTTAGCTGTGATAAGCGTTTTTGCATGTTTCTCAGATCAACCAGGCTTGTAGTTCCTGACCAGCAGGCACGCATTTTACACCAGCGGGGATAATTAGTAAAGCATTTGCCTGGACGAGTGAGTGCAAATTTCCCGAGCCTTGATGACCTGTAAGGTGGGCAATGAGATTGCCATTTTCCTCACGGACCTGGGCGCGCAGGTAACTCTCGCGCCCGTCTGAATCGATCTGCTCTGCGCAGCGCACGCGGACCGTTTGCCGGACCCCGTCTAATGCGCCGCCCAGCCGCTGGAGCGCGGCACGTACGAATACCTCGAACCCGACAAACGCCGAGACGGGATTCCCCGGCAAGCCAATGAACGGAATATGTCGATATTCTCCAAACGCCACCGGTTTTCCGGGACGCATGTTGACGCGCCAGAAATCCATTTTGCCATCCGATTCGATGACTTGTTTGACATAGTCAAACGCACCCACGCTTACCCCGGCGGAGGAAAGGATCAAATCGACATGGAGCTCAACTGCTTTGTCGAGCAATGCCTTGACCGAATCGCGCTCATCCCTGGCAACGCCAAGGCGGATCACTTCTGTGCCTGCCTCTTTCGACAGGGCTGCCAGCGTGTACGAATTTGAATCACGGATCTTGCCATCTTCGAGCGGGGCATCCACTTCGAGCAGTTCATCACCCGACGAAAACAAGGCAAGGCGCGGCTTTCGATAGACCGGTACCTGTGCAACCCCGAGCATTGCCAGCAGACCGAGGTCCTGCGGCTTGAGGCGGCGGCCTGTGTGCAGGGCAACGTAACCGGCGCGGAGATCCATGCCGTGGGGACGGATGTTGGCTCCTGATCTTGCCGGTTTGAAAATCTGCACTTCCGTGGGGGCAGGCGTCCCGGCGTCACGATTGTTGAAGTCCGTATCCTCCACCGGGACAACGGCATCTGCTCCGTCCGGGGTGGGTGCACCGGTCATGATGCGGGCGGCTTCGCCCGGCGCAAGAGAAACCAATGTGTGCGATCCGGCCGGGATATCGGCGACCACGCGCAAGCGGCGCGGCGAAGCGGATGTCGCTGCCTGTGTGTCTGCAGCCCGGACAGCGAATCCATCCATGGAGGAGTTGTCGAAAGGGGGAAAATCATTTGCCGCGCTTATATCCTGCGCAAGGACGCGGTTCGAACAGCCCGTGAGCGGCAAGGTTTCAGTTGTAACGGGTTGAAAGTTGGAGAGAATGCGCTCGCGCGCCTGGTCTACGCTCAACAAAGTCATAGTGGTAAAGCGGCGAGATTATACTGTGATATGGATAATTTTGGGGATAGCTAACAGCTAATAGCTATTAGCTGTTAGCTATCCCGGCCTCGTACGCTGTGCTTCCAGCACGTTCGGCAGGCTTTCGATACGTGTGAGCACGCGGCTCAACTGGGCAAGATCACGAATTTCGACCACCAGTTTGATATCGGCGACCGTGCGGTTAAAGTTGATGGAGACATCCGCGATATTTACATTTTCAGCCTGGAGCAAGGTGGAGATATCTCCCATCAAGCCCTGACGATCGTAGGCTTTGACGGTGATATGCACGGGAAAGGTTCGTTCCACCTTGCCCCAATCCACTTGCAGGAGGCGCTCTGTATCTTTGCGGCGCAAAATATTCGGGCAGTCCTGGCGATGAATGGTCGCGCCGCGCCCGCGCGTAATATACCCAACGATCTGGTCACCAGGCATGGGATTGCAACAACGCGCCACGGTGGAAAGCAAACCCTTCAAGCCGACTACCTCCACCGCATCCGTTGATGATTTAGTGTCCTGGGCAGGGACAGTCGGCTGGAGGATATCGGCGGTCTCTTCGGTTTCGGAGAGGTGCTTGATAACTTTGTTTACGGAGAGGTCGCCATTTCCCAGTGCGATGAACATCTCTTCCGGGAGCTTGAAGCCAAGCTCCCGCGCCATCTTTTCGAAATTGATGTTCGTGATGCCGAGTCTTTGCAGTTCGCGCTCGAGCGCCGCGCGCCCCTGGGCGAGATTCTGCTCGTCTTCCTGCTTCTTGAACCAGGCTTTGATCTTGGTGCGGGCGCGTTGGGTTTTGACCAGTCCCAGATTGGGATTCAACCAATCGCGGCTGGGTCCGCCCCGCTTGGCGGTCAGGATCTCGACCTGGTCGCCCGTCTTCAAATCCTGATACAGCGGGACGAGTTTCCCGTTCACGCGTGCGCCCCGGCAGCGGTGACCGATATCCGTATGGACGTGATAGGCAAAATCGATCGGCGTGGAGCCCGCGGACAGGTCGATGATGTCGCCGCGCGGGGTAAAGACGTAGACGCGATCCTGGAAGACATCTGATTTCATGCCCTCCACGAATTCCTGCGCGTCGTTCACATCGGTGCGCCACTCCATCATGTTGCGCAGCCAGTTGATGCGCTGCTCGTACGATTTGTCGCGGTGCGTGCCTTCCTTATAGCGCCAGTGCGCTGCAATACCATATTCCGCGTTCTCATGCATCTCCGTGGTACGGATCTGCACTTCCAGCGGGCGCTTGTCATCATAGATGACGGCGGTATGGAGCGATTGATAAAAGTTATCCTTGGGCGCGGCAATGTAATCGTCGAACTCTCCGGGGATCGGGCGCCAGTGTGTATGGATCACGCCTAATGCCGCGTAACAGGCCGGAACGTCCGGGACGATCAGGCGCACCGCGCGCACATCACGTACCAGGTCAAAGGGTTTCCCCTTTTGGGTCATCTTTTTATAGATGGAGTAGATATGTTTCGGTCTGCCACTGATCTCCGCTTTAATATGGTGACTCTCTAATAATTCGCAAAGCTTGGTCTTGATTGCCTCGATCTGAACTTCACGGTCCGGGCGGCGTTCCTGGATCTGTTCCGCGATTTCCTTATACTTTTCCGGGTTGACGTGGCGGAACCCCAGATCTTCGAGCTCCCACTTGATCTGCCAGATACCCAGGCGATTGGCAAGCGGGGCAAAAATATCGAGCGTCTCTTTGGCAATGCGTTTGCGCTTTGGCTCGGGCATATAGCCCAGTGTGCGCATGTTATGCAGGCGGTCAGCCAGCTTGATCAGCACCACGCGGACGTCATCGCCCATTGCCAGGAAGGTCTTGCGTAGTGTTTCTGAGACCAGATCCCGTTTACGGCCAAGGGTGGCGTCGCTGGGTGAAACCTCGGATAGTTCCATTCCATTGCTGCCGTTTGGATTCTCTGCGTGCTGGTCATCGCGCGAGACGCGCGGCAGGTTTGTCAGTTTGGTGACCCCGTCCACGAGGGTGGCGATGGTTTCGCCGAAATCTTTTCTCAGGTCATTCAGGGTAATGCTTGTATCTTCGACTGTATCATGCAGCAATCCAGCTGCGATCACCTCGGGCGGGACGCGCAGGTCAGCCAGAATGCTTGCCACTGCCAGGCAATGATTGATGTACGGCTCCCCGGAATGGCGTTTTTGTCCCCGGTGCGCCTCCTCCGCGACGCGATAAGCGCGCTGGATCAGCTCCCTCTCGGTGAGGGCATAACTTTCGGGTAGTTGTTCCAGCAGTCTCTCGAGCGGAACGGCAGTCTTGGAGGCTTTCATAGGGGGTTATTTTACTACGGGCAACGGATCAGCGGTAAAATGCAGAAAATCGGTCTGATATGGATATTCAAATGTCACCTGTAAATAATGTCACACGTTTTTTGGACTCCCGCAAGGTTTCTTACGCTGCTTTTGAAACTCCGGATGAAAAATTAGGCGCTCTGGAAACTGCAGAGTTTCTACATGTGCCGCCCGAAACGGTGTTTAAAACGATCGTTGTCACACGCGAAAAGCCTCGAAAGCCGATTTTGGCGGTCATTCCCGGGACGCATGTAGTGGACTTGAAATTACTTGCCTCATTCCTGGGAGAGAAAAAAGTCCATTTGCCAACGGAGCGCGAAGCCGAAGGACTGACCGGTCTGCAGGCGGGTGGCATATCGCCTCTCGCATTGATCAATAAGGGATTTCAAGTGGTGATCGCCTCGAGCGCGCAGGAGTACCCTGAGATCCATATTTCGGGTGGGCAGAGGGGACTGAATATTCGATTGCCTGTGGCTGCTTTGACCAAATTGACGAACGCGCGCCTTGCCACCATCAGTCGAACCGGTCAAGAGGATTGAGCGGGGTAGGACACCAGCCTGCTTCTTTTTACGAATCAAACTCACCAGCCAGTTCACCGTTTACCCAGACCGAATAGTGCCCCGCTGGAAACGTTCCAAGATCGATGTACTCTTGGAACGTTTCCAGTACTTGTATGCATGCCGCGTTCGAGTCGAAGACAGAATAGGCATCCACGACAATTCTGTTTTCCGGATCGGGGGAGGTGATTTTGGCTCTCAGCTCATGACAGGGTGTCGGCAGGTCTCCGCTGATGGCCAGAGAAATCTGCGGAGGGTAGCTCTCGCGGATCACCAGGCTGACTTCACTGATATAGAGGTTGCCGCGCGTGAGTTTTTGATCTCCCGGCTTTGGTGAAAACGGGTTTATGAAAGGCGCGTTCGTAGATATTCCATCTGCGGGCGGATTTGTCACCGCAGTATCAGGTTCGGTACTGCCATCAGCCAGTGGTGCGCACGCGACGACGATAAACACCAGTAACAGCATGATTCGTAACTTCATTTTGCCTCCAGTGACATTTACGAAATGACGCCGCAGTTCTTTCGATTGTTCCTGATCAAAAAAAGAAGAGGTGAGTGGCATACTCACCTCTTCTTGTCGAAGCGGTTACCCGGTTTATGGTCCCGTAAATTTGATGACGGCTTTGGTCACTTCAAATGTCCACTTGTCGGGGTTGTTGACGCAGCCATATCCGCTGGAATTGAATTTCTCTTTCGCACCGTCGCCACTCCAGGCCCACAGGTTATAGCAACCATAAACCAAATCGCTAATCACAACATCGCCATTTTTGGAGAGGGTATAAGATCGATACCCGCACTCACCGTGACCTTCGGTCTCATTGAGGTACAGGGATACGACAGCAGGTCCATTTGTTGAATTCCAAATCCTGATCTTCGTTGGTTTGCCCTTTGGTTTCCCAAGCACCCGGGTATCACATGGATCACCGCTACTGGCTGCTGGTGCGGTCGTGGGAGATGCCACGAGAGCGGCTTCCTGCGTCGGCAGTACGAATACCGTATTTGTGACTGCAGGGGTCTGCGTGGGGGTTTCGGTGGGGGGCGGCAATGTGTTCGTTGGGACTGCTGCCTGTGTTTGTGCGATGATGGTAAGGGCTGCAGCCTGGGCGGTGCTTCCTATATCCGCCGGATTGACCGTCGGCGCAGGCTCCGCCCCGCATGCGCTGATGATCATGGCGGCTACAATGATTGTGGTAAGAGTGGAAAAATGTTTCATGCTTTGTAAGTATCTCCTGTGAAATTAGCAATTAGGATAGCAACTGCCCCCGGCAAGGATGCTGTCGTTTCTTACGATGATTTTCCAGTTGCCCGGAGTAATTCTGAAGCTGCCAAACGCTTTCATATTCTTTTTGCCGGTGATATATGCGCCGGCGCTGTAATCTCCAACGGGGCCGGAAAAACTATCGCCGGTGACGATCAGGTACCCACACTGTCCCATGTCCGTTCTTACGAACATGGAAAGAATGATCGTCCCCTGTGGTTTGGTCTGGTTCGATACGGTGAAATTGGCGGTCTTGCCCTGCCAGGACGTTAGGGGTTGATTGCATGGGTCCTGGTCGTTTGCAGAACCGGAGGAGGACTGTGGCGTGAATGTTGGTATGCCCGTTGGAAGCAGCGACCCGGTCACAGGTGTTTCCTGTGTGCCCAGGGTCGTCGGCAAAGCGGGCGGCGGGGCTGTTGGTGAAGGAGCCAGAGTCGCGGTCTCGGTAGGCACAGGAGTATTGGTTGGTACTGCCTGTTGAGTCAAAGCCACGATCGTTAAGGCGGAAGCCTGGGCGGTACCTGCAACATCTGCCGGGTTTGCTGTCGGTGTCCCCGGGGAAGCGCAGGCGCTTGCAAGTAAAATGAACACAACACTAACCACGAATACATTTCGTTTCATCTGTGAATTCACCTTCAATGGATACTTGATCTGTTATTTGATGACAACTCTGTCTTTATAGAGAGTGATCGAAAGATCATCATCTTGCGCCATCCGGAAGTTTCCGGTCATCTTCCGGCCGCCCACCCATGCCACGTACAGATAGTACCCGACAGGAGCCTGGATTTTTACTGATCCTTCGACCGGATATTCAATAATGGAATATTTTCCATCGGGCATTGTCACCTGCAGGGAGATGTATGCTTCCGCTTTTGCCTTGTTGATCAGAGTTATACGGTTAAACGGAACTGCGGGCGGCAAAGTTCCATACGTGCGTATGCCCAGAGTGGGGGAGGCGGTAAACTGACCTGCTGCAAGCGTAGCCGTAGCCGTTATGGGAACGATCGTTGCAACGGAGGACCCACTTGTGGCAGTGACCGGAGTCGTCGTCAGGTCTGCCGGTAACGTGGAGGTTGGCATGTCGATAACGAATCCGGTAGGAGTCTCAGTAGGGGGGATGACAGGCGACTCAAATACGGGAAGGGTTGCCGTATCGGTAACGAAAACAGGCGGAAGTGTAACTTGAGCCGTTAACGTTTGCGCCACGGCGGTTTGGAAGACCGACGTCCCTGCAGTGTCGGCAGGCGGTTCCGTTCCTGGAGTCGGAGAAAAGATCGACGTACACGCGCTGAGCAGTAATGCAAATATCGAAGCAAGAACGACAACGGTCTTTTTCATCATGCCCTCCTTTGGGCTACCCCGCACGCTTCCCAAAAGGGTGAAGCGATGCGTGCGGGGCTACGCTTGACTGACGACCTCCATAAACTGTGTTACAACATCGCGCAACATGCGTTCCGGTAAAGCACCCACCTGCCGGTGGACGATCTTTCCATTCGAGACGAACAACATGGTCGGAATCCCCTGAATGCCATACTTCATCATCCACTCGGGGTTTTCGTCCGTGTTTATCTTTGCGACCAGGATCTTCCCTTCATATTCCTTTGCCAGTTTCTCGAGGGTTGGGGCGACCATCTTGCATGGATTGCACCAGGGTGCCCAAAAATCTACAATGACAGGAATGGATGACTGCAGGACAGTCTTCTCGAATGCAGCGTCGGTAACATGAATCGGTTCATTTAACATGATCGTACACCTTTTATCGTTTTGCCTTTTCAGGCGTATTTTTTTGCGGCTACCAGTATTTTGAACTTGCCCTCAATCGAGAGGCGAGTATATCATAGAAAGCCCCATGATATAATCGCCCGTCATGGCTGATGTCTTCGCGAAATGGCGGAATGGGCTGGCAAAAACGAGCAAAACGGCGTTCGGACGCCTTGCGACGTTCCTGGGTGCGACTGAAATCACACAGGAGACCTGGGATGACCTGGAAACACTTCTCGTCCAGGCCGACGTGGGAATCGAAACCACAACCGAAATCCTGGATTCGCTTCGCCGCCTCGTTCAAAGCCAGGGCTTGACGCGCTCCGATGAACTTTCGGAGGCGCTCCGGGCGGAACTCCGTGCCCGGCTTGACCCCGCGCCTGCTTTCCATTGGAAGGACAAACCTGCTGTGATCATGGTGGTCGGTGTCAATGGCTCTGGGAAAACTACCACGATCGCCAAGCTCGGACAACGTTTTCAGGCGGAAGGGAAGACTCTGCTTTTCGGCGCGGCAGATACCTTCCGTGCCGCGGCCGTGGATCAGCTTCAGGTCTGGGGAGATCGGCTGAAAGTTGATGTGGTCTCCGGCGCGCCCGAATCCGATCCGGGTGCGGTGGCGTTCAACACAGTTCAATCTGGCGCGGCGCGTGGTGTGGATTTTGTCATCATCGATACGGCCGGTCGTCTGCACACCCGCTTCAATCTAATGGAAGAATTAAAGAAGGTTCAGCGTGTGGTCGGTAAGGCTCTGCCGGGCGCGCCGCATGCTGTCTGGCTTGTCCTGGACGCCACCACAGGCCAAAATGCCCTGCAACAGGCAAAAGCATTCAAGGAAGCTGTCGGCGTGACCGGTGTGATATTATCGAAACTGGATTCGTCCGCGCGCGGCGGCATGACCTTTGCCATTCAACGTGAACTTGGCTTGCCCATTCTGTTCGCCGGGCTGGGTGAAAAACCTGAAGACTTAATTCCTTTTGACCCGGATGCCTTTGCTCAGGGTATCCTGGGTCAATAACTTTGTGTTCGTTGCTGGAGGAAATATGCAGGACCTTGTGAATCGTTTGCAGTCCGCGGAGGCTTTGATCCGTCAGTTACTGGTGCGTCTTTGACTTCGCGTCTAAAGAGCTTAAACTTTCCCGATTTGAAAAAGAAATAGAGGGTCCCGATTTTTGGGGCAACCCTTCTCAGGCGCAGCAGATCATGAAGCAGTACAACGCCGTCAAGGCAGAAGTAGATTCATGGCGTAGTTTTTCGCGTCACCTGAGCGACACGCTTGAGCTTGCCCAGCTCGATGACGAGAGTCTGCGTGCCGAACTCGAAGCCGAAACATCTGCCATCGAAGCCGAATTGGAGAAGCGCTCCTTTACAGCGATGCTTTCCGGGAAGTACGATCGTGATTCTGCCATCCTTGCGATCCATGCGGGCGCAGGTGGAACGGACTCTCAGGATTGGGCGGCCATGATCGAGCGTATGTACTTGCGCTGGGCGGAGGCACGGGGATATGAAACTGAGATCCTTGATCTGACCGAGGGGGAAGAGGCAGGCATAAAAAGTATCACAATTGCCGTGAACGGCGAATACGCCTTTGGGTATCTGCGCTCTGAAAGGGGCGTTCATCGCCTGGTGCGGCTTTCCCCGTTCGATGCCGCACACCGCAGACATACCTCGTTTGCATTGGTGGAGGTTCTGCCCCAGGTTGCGATGGACGAGGCGGAGGTCGAGATCGACCCTGGTGACATCAAAGTGGATGTTTACAAGTCTTCAGGTGCAGGTGGACAGAACGTCCAGAAAAATGCAACTGCCATCCGCATTACGCATCTCCCCACCGGGATCGTTGTGACCTGTCAGAACGAGCGTTCGCAAACCCAGAATCGCGAATTTGCCATGCGGATCTTGCGGGCGCGGCTGCTGGAGTTGAGGCAGGCTGAAAAGGAGGAGGAGCGGGCGGTCCTGCGTGGGGAATACACCAAAGCCGAATGGGGCAGCCAGATCCGTTCCTATGTGCTGCATCCCTATCAAATGGTAAAGGATCACCGCACCGACCATGAATCCGGCAATACGCAAGCCGTCCTCGATGGTGACCTGGATGAATTTATGGAAGCCTATTTACGACAATCTGGAAAATAGCCCTATGAAGAAATTATCTCAAGCTCTCTTCACCCGCGAAAATCTTCTCGCAGTCCTGTTGTGCCTGATCTTGATTGCCTTGGTTATTTTTACGGCAGATACGTCACCCAGCTGGATCTATCAGGGCTTCTAAGCACCCATGTAAAGACCGGCGGGCGCAATCCATAAATCATAAAACGATCGAAGGGATTTCCTGTGACAGACACAATTATTTCTACTATTGAAAAATATATTGCTGCGCAAGTTCTCAAACAACCGAACCGCAAGATCGCGCCGGACGAACCGTTGATCTCGAGCGGGTTGATCGATTCGTTCAGCCTGATGGATCTCGCCTTGTTTGTTGAGGACACATTTGGTGTGCGTATCGAAGACACGGAATTGAACGTGAATACATTCGATAACTTGACCCAGCTGGCTTCCCTGGTTGAATCGCGTAAATCATGACTACCTTTCCCGAGCGATTGAAAGCGCTTCATTCCCGGAGCCCGGAGCGGGTTGCCGTTGTTTTGCAGTTTCCCGGTCATGAAGACCTGCCGTTAACTTGCGATCGGCTCCTGTGCGGCGCCAGCGCCTACGCGCGGACGTTGGCGCGCGAGGGAATTCAGCCCGGCGAAGTGGTCATCCTGATTTTCCAGCATGGCGAGGACCTGGTGTACTCCTTCTGGGGGGCAATTTTGCATGGTGCCATTCCCTCCATTATGCCTTTCCTCACGGAGAAGCTCTCGCCGGAACGTTACCGGGCTGACCTGTCAACCCTAATCTCTGTCGCGAAGCCTGCCGCGATCGTGACCTATCCTGAATTCGAAGCGGAGATCCGCACTGCCTTGCAGGAGGGAGACTCGGTCCGTGCGGTGATTGTCACAGACCATGTTGAATCCCAATCAAATATTAACTTTGCTTCATTAAAAGGATTTCAACGAAAGCCGGAAGATATTGTCCTGTTGCAGCACTCTTCCGGGACGACAGGCTTGCAGAAGGGGGTGGCTCTTTCTCATCGTGCGGTTTTTAACCAGCTCAATTCCTACGGCAAGTCTCTCGCCCTTGCGGACGGTGATGTGGTCGTTTCATGGCTGCCTCTTTATCATGACATGGGTTTGATCGCTGGATTCCTGATGCCGATCCTGGCGGGGATCCCTTTAGTCCTCCTGTCGCCGTTTGACTGGGTGCGCGCACCGTATAAATTACTCCAGGCTGTCTCGAAGTATCGTGGGACGCTGACATGGCTTCCCAATTTTGCCTATAATTTTTGCGCACAAAAGATCCGCGACCGGCACATCGAAGGTGTGGACCTGTCTTCTTTGCGGGCTGTCACGAATTGTTCCGAGCCGGTGCGTTGGGAGAGCCACGTTGCCTTTTACGAGCGGTTCAAAGACCATGGTTTGAAGTTCGAGGCGCTGCAAACATCCTACGCGATGGCAGAAAACGTTTTCGGTGTCACCCAAAGCAAATTGGGGAGCGTACCCATTGTCGAGGAGATTGACCGCGAGGCGTTTATGGGCGAACGCCTCGCGAAGAGTCCGCCAGACGGTCATCCTTCCATGAAGATGATGTCATCCGGCCAGCCGATCGAAAATGTGCGCGTTAAAGTTCTGGATGAAAATGGGCAGGAAGTGCCCGACCGTATCATCGGTGAACTTGCGCTGCAAAGTGACAGCATGTTGACCGGTTATTTCAATCGCCCGGATGCCACGGAGAAAGCTTTCCGGGATGGCTGGTATTTGACCGGTGATTATGGATATCTTTCGAATGGCGAGGTGTTTGTCTCCGGACGTAAGAAGGATATGATCATCGTTGGAGGCAAGAATATTTATCCGCAGGATCTCGAATCGTTGACGTACGAGGTGCCCGGCGTCCATGCGGGCCGCTCCGTGGCGTTCGGCATGTTCGATGAAGGGCAGGGAACGGAAGAGGTTGTGATTATTGCAGAGGTGGATTCAGAAGATTCAGACGAACAACAGAAGATTGCTGATGCCATTCGCCTGCATGTCACCAAGAATTCCGCAATTGCTTTGCGCTATGTAAAAGTTGTCGGACCAAAGTGGATTTTGAAAACGTCCAGCGGGAAGACAGCTCGTTCCGCCAACAAGGAAAAATTTTTACGTGAGTTAGCCGAAGACCGATAGAGGCAGGAAAGTCACATTATGGCTTCATCGTCAGAAGTTCTCCAAAGAGCGGTCCAGGCGGTGCGTGCAGGGCACAAGCTGGAAGCGCGCGATCTGCTGCTCGAACTGGTGGAAGCTGATCCACGCAACGAAATGGCCTGGATGTGGCTTTCCGGATTGGTTGATTCTGTGGAGGATCAAATCGTTGCCTGTGAGAACGTTTTGACTATCAACCCCGCTAATGAAAAAGTGCGTTCTTATCTGACAGAGCTCCAACAACGGTATCAGTCTTCCCTGGCAGAAAAAAACAATGCGGATGCCACTGAGCTGTTCAATCAGGCAAAGGCACATGCAGAACAGAGGGACCGAGATACTGCTCTTCAGCTTGCCACGCAGGCGGTGCAGAAGCGTGAGGAGTATGGAGAGGCTTGGTTGCTGATCGCCAGGCTTTCCCCTGATATCGATCAGCGAATTGTGGCTTTGGAGAAGGCCTCCAAACTGAATCCAGCCAACGCGAAGGTGGCTTCGGCTCTGGAGCGGGCACGCTATCAGAAAGCTAATCCCCTGAGTGCGGCGACCCGCCTGGAGCAGCTGGGAAAGTATGAAGAAGCCATAAAAACATATGAAGAGCTGGCGCGAAAAGCCAAAAATTCACAGGAATTCGACCATATCTATAAACAGATTATCCGCATCGAAGGGCTGAAGAAGGAAAATATTCGCCATGTCGCGCCATCCTCCACCATCACCCGTTTGACATTTGCCTGGCCATTACTCTATTTCAGCCTGGCTCTTGTGCAAATGGGATTAAATCCGTTCAAACATCCCGCTTTTTATTTATGGCTGGGTCTGCCTCTGGTGGTCGCGGGCAGTTTTCTGGTTTCCCTGGCAGAGGTTCGCTCGAACCACGCCATTTGGCAAAAGCTGTTTGCTGAACACGGTGACGGGTCTCCTTTCGCTCGTCTGGTGGCTACCATAGCAGGCTGGTTCCTTATCCTTGTTCCGCATATTCTAATCATTCTGGATTCCATGAATCGTTTACAGAATTTCAGTATTCCACCCATGCCATTCTAGGTTGGTCTTATGCTTCCCTTAAATGACACCGAACCGAATCGTTATTCATTTTTTCCCATAGTCACCGTCATACTCATTCTCGTAAATTGTTTCGTTTTTTACGTTGAAGTATTTATTGTCGGCGACGATTATTGGCGGTTCTTCATGAAGTATGCCGCTACGCCGCGCCTGATCTTGAGCGCGCAGGGTGGCGGCGCACTTTCCAATATCACTGCGATATTTCTGCACGGCAGTCTTCTTCACTTGATTGGAAACATGCTGCCTCTGTGGGTTTTTGGGAGACGCGTGGAAGATGCCTGTGGTCCGTGGCGGTTCCTGGCTTTTTATTTACTGGCAGGCACATGGGCACACGTTCTTTTTGTCCTGGTTCAGTCTGACTCGCGTATCCCCGGCGTTGGAGCGAGTGGAGCGATCTTTGGTCTGATGGGCGCTTACTTGTTGCTGTACCCGGGTGGGCGTATTCGGACGCTGGTTTTTATAAGCTTTGTCCCGCTTTGGCCACGGGTCCGGGCGATCTGGATTGTGCTCTACTTTGTCGGGATCCAGATTATCCCCGCGATTCAGATCCTGCTCAAAAAAGCGGATTACAGTACCAATCATTGGGCGCACCTAGGCGGATTTTTCTCGGCAATCTTTATCCTCGTGTTTTTGCGGCCCGAAGCATTTGCACGCTATCTTAGCGATACATCAGTGTAAACTTGAGTAATAAGAACAGAGCGGATCGCCTAGCGGTCCGCTCTGTTTTGTATGGTCCATTGCCGCGAGTTTCCAAAGGTTAACTATTGACTTCAAAATGAGCTCATGATAAAATTTGATTACTTGATCAAATAATTGAATGATAAGTCAGTTTTAGGAGTGTTGGAGATGAATAATTATCATGAAGAAAATTCAACCAGTGGAACACCAAAATGGTTGCTCATATTGCGTCCGTTCGTCAGTGCACTTCTTGGCGTCAGTGCGCTCTGGTATGCCTGGTATAGGTATACCAACATGGCCTATCGGCCCGATTCCCAATGGTATGGTTGGATACAGCTTGCACTAATTGCGATGATGGGGATCCTCTGTCTCTCGGCGGTTGCCTTGTTTGTTTCAGGCAAATCTTCCGGGTCATCAGTGTTCAAAGCTGGATTGTCGATTATTCCACTACTTCTCTTCTCAAATTTGGTTGTCCTGATGTTTAGAGCAATTCAAAACATTATCCAAGGGAATGCAACATTCTTTCTCGACCGTCTGATCGCTCAACCGCAGAGGATTGTATTAATCCTCATTGTGTTGATAGCATTGGGATTACTTGGGTCATTGAATGAAAGAGCTAATAGAGAGTAATTATTGAGGTCATAATGGGTTTTGAGAAAGAAGTAACTGTGACTTCAACGCTATCGGTACTCAAAATGCAGAAGAGTCGCCATATGCCGGCTGTGTTGCTGTTCTTCCTTGCGCCCTTATTTGGCGAATATTTGCTTGGCAACTTAAAAATCTCCGAGATCATGTATCTTCTCTTTCTTGCACCGCTGTACGGGGCTGGTGCCCTGCTCATACGCGAGACCACGCGCAGGGCCGGTCGCGGCTCTGCGGCCATGTTGACTCTTGGACTCGCCTATGGATTGATTGAGGAGGGTCTGGTCGATCAAATGCTATTTAATCAATTTTATTTCGCAGGGCAAGACCGGATGCGCGATACTATTATTACAGTACTGGGTGTGGATGCCTGGTTAACTCTTGTTGTGCTGGCTATGCATGCGATATGGAGCATGTATATTCCCATTACCATTGTCGAAGCCCATTTTCCTGAATGGGGAACCAGGCCTTGGCTCAGTACAAAAGGGATGGGAATTAATGCTGTTATTTTTATTTTCGGATCGGCTTATCTTTGCTATGCAATCTATATGGAAGAGAACTTTTTCGCCTCAGCAGTGCAGTTAATTGGAACTGTGGCAGTTGTCGTCGTACTGGTGGTGACTGCGTTTACAATAAGGCGTCCTGCAAGAGTCCCAATTGCTGGTTTTATTCCAAGCCCATGGATGGCAGGTGGTTTTTCGTTGGCTGCGTCCAGCCTCTTTATGTTTACCGAGATGCTGCCTGGATGGATTAAAGTCGGTGCGTGCTTGCTGCTTCTAACCGTTTTCTTCACAACGGTCTCCCTTTGGTCACGCCGCATCGGCTGGTCCGCAATGCATCGCCTCGCGATTGCGGGAGGTGGAATACTAACCTATGCATGGTTGGGTATTTTTATGGAGCCGGAATCGGGACCCAAATCCAGCTTCGACTATGTCGGCAGCATTATTCTTGCATTTGGTGCGATCGCCCTGCTTACTATTGCAACCGGAAAACTTCGGAAGTCTGAAGTGCCTCCACGCACTTAAGCTGCTCGCATAAAAACGAAATAAGGTGATGTGAATGAAAAGTACTACGAAGACAGATAGCAAACAATCATTTATAGCCGAAGCACGACGCGCACAAATTATTGAGGCGGCGATTAAAACACTGGATGAAATTGGTTACATACAAGCCAGTCTCGCGCAGATTGCTAAACGAGCGGGAATAAGTACGGCACTGATTTCCTACCACTTCAGTGATAAAGATGATTTGATGGATCATGTGTTAATGCATCTCCTGGGGGAATCAACGTCATATGTTTTGGACAGGGTGCATCCACACAGTACACCTCACGCAAAACTAAATGCGTTCATCTTTGCAAGCCTGGCGTATCAGGGTACACACCGTGCCCACAACTCCGCACTGGTGGAAATTATTTTTAATGCAAGAACGCCTGATAACGTTCCATACTATAAGTTGAGCGACGATGAAGAGGAGCCACTTCTGCATGAACTGCAACAAATACTACAGGATGGTCAAGAAAAAGGAGATTTTGGAGTATTCAATGTGAACGTCATGTGTAGTCTGATTCAGGGCGCAATTGGAGAATATATGCTTAATACGGCCGTGACCCAAAAAGTTGACCTGGAAACATATAGCAACGAACTCACAAAGATTGTTCAGCAAGCATCAAAAGGTATTTCTGACTAAAGCCATTACTTTTCCCGACTTAAAACATATCTGTTGACAGATCCCAGTAAACAAAAAGAGCGAGCCTTGATTGGTTCGCTCTTTTTTGTTGTCCTGCAATGATTATCCACCGGTGGGGAGGCGTTTCTTCATCGTGCGTTCGAGCAAATCTTCCTGTTCCCGTGAGAGGGACTTTGCACGTTTTACTTTGTATGCCTTTTCAGCCTTTGCTTTATCCAGGGCCTCCTGCCAGGCCATTTGCATCGCGGTCAGTTCGGGCTCTTTTTCTTCTTCCTGGACAGGCATGTCTGTCGCTTCGTTTCTGGGACCCCGCTTGCCGCCCTTCTTATTTTCTTTCTTGGCGGGCTTGAATTCTTCGACTTCCGGCTCGAGGGCTTTCATGCTCAATTTGATCTGTTTCTTTTTGCGATTAACATCCAGAATTTTGGCTTCGACCTCGTCGCCTTCTTTTACGATTTCGCCGGGCGTCTTCACGTAACCATGAGCCAGCTCGCTGACATGGACCATGCCGGGGCGTTCAGCACCAATGTCTACGAATGCGCCATAGGATTCGAGGCGGACGACCTTGCCCTTTACCACCATGTCGGGTTCGATCTCTTTCCATTCGAGGGCGAGCGGTTCGATCATCGTAAGTTCGATGCGATCTTTTTTCACGCGGCGCACCCAAACGTCCACCATCTGACCTTCCTGAACAACATCCTCGACCTTATTCACAGGATCCTTGCTCAACTGTGAGATGTGGATGACACCGGGAATGCTTTGACCCACATCCACCAGCGCCCCCGCCAGAGTTGTTTTCAGTACCTTGCCGCTTAACTTTGTTTTTGCTTCCAGCGTCGTTGTCGACGCAATATCATTTGTTACCATAGTTTTGCTCCTACAGGATTGTAATAATGCCAAGAGTTAATTATACCTGCACGCCAATCCTGCGTCAATGTGAAATCTGTCTCAAAGTGTATTGAAGATATTTTGTAAGTTTACGCATGCTCTTTCAAAGATGCGTTTGGGAAGCAGAATTATACGAGTGTTACGAAAGATAAATCCTGATTAAGACTTGACTCATATACATGTATTAATGTATATTGTTGAAAATAATGTCGGTTTCGGAAGAATAATTGTCTAATCATGTATAATTTCGACAAAATTGACATAAAGATCGTCAATCTCCTGCTTGAAGATGGGCGGATGCCTGCTTCAGAGATCGCGCGTCGCCTTGGGGATATATCGGAGCGCGCGGTCCGATATCGCATCGATCGAATGGTGAATGAAGGGATCATTCATATCAGTGCCGTGGCGAGGCCCCAAGCCTTCGGATTGACAACCATCGCAGATATATGGATGGAAGTCGAATCAGACCGCATCCTTGAAGTTGCGAAGAAAATGGCTGAGTTTGATTGGGTCAGCTATGTCGCTTGTGGGATTGGGGAATCAGATGTCAGCATCCAAATCGTTGCCAAAGATACCGCCGAGATCTATCACTTTGTGACCGAAGTGATCCGGAAAGTCCCGGGCGTTCGCAAGACAACCACATCCATCGTGCCGCTGATTCTCAAGGATGTCTATCAGTGGCGGGTTCCGGAAGGCATGGCCCGCGAAATTTCTGAAAAAGATACCCCGGCAACACCAGATTAATCTGTTTGGAGGACGTATATGTTTGGTCCGAAGACGCTTGCGCTGCAAAAACGTGCCCAGGAAAGTATTCCGCTTGGTGTAAATTCCAATTTTCGCTTCTGGGGGGAGGGCATCACTCCCTATGTTGAAAAGGCGAAGGGCGCCTATCTTTGGGATGTGGATGGAAAGAAATATATCGATTACCGCATGGCGTTTGGTCCCATTATTTTGGGACACTCCTACGACGAGGTGGATCAGAAGGTCATTGAAGAGATCCAAAAAGGGATTCTCTTCGCGATGACAGGTGAGCTTGAAGTTGCGGTGGCGGAAATGATCACCGAAATGGCACCTGCCGTCGAAATGGTTCGGCTGGCGTGCTCCGGGACGGAAGCTACCATGCATGCCATTCGGGTTGCGCGCGCATTCACAGGGCGTGATTTGATCCTGAAATTCGAAGGCAACTACCACGGCTTCCATGATCACGCCTTGTGGTCAACCTACGCGCCCGTGGAAGCCTATGGAAACCGCCGCAGCCCCATCCCTGTGCCGGGATCGTCCGGGATCCCCAAGTCGATGCGCGAATTTATTATTACGCTTCCCTTCAATGATTTTGAGGGCTTCGAGCGCGTGATGCGTTCGTATGGCGAGCAGATCGCAGCCGTGATCTCGGAACCGTGTCAGGGAAATTGCGCCGCGATCAATCCGCAGGCTGGATTCCTGGAACTGATCCGGAAAAAGACCGAAGAACATGGGTGTGTCTTTATTCTGGACGAAGTCAAGACGGGATTCCGCATTGCGAACGGCGGCGCGCAGGAATATTACGGTATCAAACCGGATCTGGCGACGTACGCGAAAGCTCTGGGCAATGGCTACCCGATCGCGGCCTTCGGCGGCAAAAGGGAGATCATGTCCATTATTGGGCATGGAGTAGCACAGGGTGGGACGTATACCAATAACAAGCCCGGCGTGGCGGGTGCTTATGCAACGTTGAACCTGTTGAAAACGAAGCCCATCCTCAAAACGATCGGGCAACGCGGACAGCGCCTGATGGATGGCTTGAAAGATATCTTTGATGAGAATGACATTCCCGCGGTATTTACCGGCTACCCCGCCATGTTCTCCTTCTCCCTTGGCGTGGAGGCAGTCACCTGTCAGCGCGACTGGGCGCAGAGCGACCATAGCCTGTACCTCAAGCTGGCTGAGAAAGCGATCGAGTGCGGTGTGATGCCTGACCATGACGCGCGTGAACCCTGGTTCCTGTGTTACGAGCACAGCGATGCGGATATCGATGAGACATTGAATGTGTACGCGGAAATTGTGAAGGAAGTTAAGAGATAAAGAAACATAGTTTATATGGCAAATAAGAAACATCAAACTGCCGTGACCGATATACAGAAACTTGAGTGCAGGATTTCTGAATTAGCCATGTGCTGGAGAGGGCGGCCTGAGCAGCGCGACAATATTAAACGAGAATATCATGCTGCTCTTGATGCCCTGTATTCTTTGGGGTCGGACGATATTTTAGACCTTGATTGTGAGTTGCCAGAAGACGATATGCCGCAAGAGTATAAAAAAAGGCACCCATCTACAAAAACAGGTCACTTAGGCTTATTCTCATGGCCTAGCAAATAAATCTTCGACTGTTTGGAGACAACATGACTCACCTTACTGCAAAAGAAATTGTCGATCTCAACAAGGAATATACGTTTTATTCCTGGTCCAATCAGGGGCAGGTGAATCCCATCCCCATGGTGAAGGCGGAGGGAGTTTACTTCTGGGATGCGGAGGGAAAGCGTTATCTGGATTTCGCCTCGCAACTGGTCAACACCAATGTTGGGCACCAGCACCCGAAAGTGATCAAGGCGATTCAGGAGCAAGCCGCGCAGTTGACGTTTGCCAGTCCCGGCATGGCGACCGAGCCGCGCGGACTGCTCGGGAAGAAGCTGGCAGAGATCACGCCTGGCGACCTGAAGAAGACGTTTTTCACACTTGGCGGTGCGGAGGCGAATGAGAATGCCATCAAAATCGCTCGTTTCTACACCGGGCGGCACAAGATCCTTGCGCGTTATCGCTCCTACCACGGCGCGACGCACGGTGCCATGGCATTGACCGGAGATTACCGTCGTTTGCCGGCAGAGCCCTCGATCCCGGGTGTAGTGCATTTCCTTGATCCATACTGTTATCGCTGTCCGTTCGGCTGGAGTGATGCAAAGACATGTGCGCGTCAGTGCATCAAGCATGTGGAAGAAGTGATCGAGTACGAAGGTCCGGATCAGATCGCAGCTATTTTCATGGAAGGCGTGACCGGCACAAACGGGCTCATCATCCCGCCCAATGATTACTGGCCGCGGATGCGTGAGATTTGCGACAAATATGGCATCCTGCTTGTTTCCGACGAAGTCATGAGCGGCTGGGGACGTACAGGCGAATGGTTTGCCGTGGACAATTGGAACGTGGTTCCGGATATTATCACCACAGCCAAGGGAATCACCTCAGGCTATGTTCCGCTGGGCGCAGTGATCGTCCGCGAGAAGATCGCCAGGTTCTTTGACGACAAAGTTTTGTTTGCAGGCCTGACCTATAGCGGTCACGCCCTGGCTTGCGCTACGGCCCTGGCAACGATCGAAGCCTACGAGGAAGACAAAATTTTCGAGAACGCGAAGAAAGTTGGAAAGCATCTCGGCGCGCGCCTGGAAGAGTTAAAGGCAAAACATCCCTCTGTTGGCGATGTGCGTTATATTGGCCTGTTCTCTGGATTGGAACTGGTGAAGAACCGCGAGACAAAAGAACTCATGGATGTGACTCCTCTCAAGAATTTCCTGATCTCAAACGGGTTGTACGTTTTCAATTTCAAGAATGTTTTGTTTGTTGTGCCGCCTCTGATCATCACCGAAGAGCAATTGGATGAAGGTCTGAATCTGATCGATGAGGGGTTGGCAGAGTTGATGGATGAGCAAACTTCATAGCTCGAATGTCTTTTTTTGGAGACAACATGGAAATCCTGAATTACATCAACAATGAATGGGTCAAGTCCGATGCCCGTGAACACCTTGACGTGATCAACCCCGCCACGGGAACCGTGATCGCAAAGACGCCGCTTGGCAACCGAGCAGGTGTGGACGCCGCGGCGCAGGCTGCCAGTGATGCGTTCCCTGAATGGCGGCGAACTCCTGTGCAGGATCGTGTGCAATACCTTTTCAAGCTGCGCGACCTGCTTAAAGCCAATCACGATGAAATTGCACGCACCATCACCGAGGAGTGCGGTAAGACGTTCGAAGAGGCGAAGGCCGAGATGGTGCGCGCGATCGAGAATGTGGAAGTTGCCTGCGGCATGCCGCACATGATGAAAGGGGAGCTTGTCGAGGACATCGCGCCCGGCATCGACGAGTTGATGATCCGCCAGCCGCTGGGTGTGTGTGCCACCATTGCCCCGTTCAACTTTCCGGGCATGATCGCGTTCTGGTATTTGCCGTATGCGATTGCGGCGGGCAACACCTACATCGTCAAGCCCTCTGAAAAAGTGCCGATGACCATGCAGTTCATTTTCAAGCTCATCGAGCAGGTTGGCTTTCCAAAGGGCGTGGTGAACCTGGTTAACGGCGCAAAGGAAGTGGTGGATGGGATTCTCGAACACCCAGCCATTCGTGCGATCACGTTTGTCGGTTCGACGAACGTCGCCAGATACATTTATGCGACGGCGGCTGCGCATGGCAAACGTGTCCAGGCGCAGGGCGGCGCGAAGAACCCGGTCATTGTTTTACCGGATGCGGATATGGAGATGGCGACCAAGATCGTTGCGGACTCCGCTTTCGGCTGCGCGGGACAGCGCTGCCTCGCCGTCTCGTTCGCGGTGACAGTGGCGGAGGCGCGCAACGCGTTTACCGAACTGATCTGCGAGGCGGCTGCGACGCGCGTCGTCGGCTATGGGCTGGAGGCCGGCGTCCAAATGGGTCCCGTCATCAATGCCGCGAGCAGGGCGCGAGTCGAGCGGTTGATCGGGCTCGGCGTCCGGGAGGGAGCTGCCATCCCGGTCGACGGGCGCGGGGCTTCCGTCAAAGGCTATGAGGGCGGCTACTTTGTCAGGCCCACGATCCTGTCTGACGTCCCGCGCGGCAGCGAGATTGCCAGGACGGAAATCTTCGGGCCCGTGCTCAGCCTGATGCATGTCAACACTGTAGACGAGGCGATCGAACTGGTTAACAGCGGACAGTATGGCAACCAGGCGAGTCTGTTCACCTCGAGTGGATCGGCGGCACGCAAGTTCAGATATGAAGCCCAAGCGGGCAACATCGGCATCAATATTGGTGTTGCCGCGCCGATGGCATTCTTCCCGTTCAGCGGCTGGAAGGATTCGTTCTTCGGCGACATGCACGGGCAGAGCATGGACGCGGTGGAGTTCTTCACGCAGAAGAAGGTCGTTGTGGAACGCTGGCCCAAAGAGTGGACGAGAAAGTTTTAACTATCCTGCCATGAAATACATTCATTGCCTGTGGATCCACACGTATACTGATGAGCCGGTTGTCCTTGTTTCTGAAGTAGATGATCGTTGGTTTGAAGTCAGAAAAGTCGAAATGTGGAGAAGCGGCAAACTGGGCTGGGCAGATGAAAGCAGCTCTTTTGGAGAAACCGAATTGAGCGTGTCGTCACTTGATTCTTTGGAAGAGATCAATTCCGACCCACAGTTCTCGGCAGTGGAGATCAGCAGGGAAGATTTTGAGAATTTTTGGAAACTTATTACAAAGGATAATTTATGAAGGTTGATTACGAAGATGCATTGGACTATTCATCCCGCTGGCTTGATCTCATTCACAAAACAGAATTCCCTTCTGTGGAAGAAGCGCACAGGATTATCGATGAATCAAAAGATAATTTCGCAGAACACTACAACCGCAACTGGCTGGAGTACCGCAAGTCTGTAACGGAAGCCGGCGATTGGGCTGCGGTCGAGTGGACGGGTTCGGGCGCGGTGTTCCAGGATGTGCTTGGGCGCGAGTATCTTGATTTTCTCGGCGGGTTCGGCATGATGGACCTGGGCTGGAGTCATCCGGATGTGGTGGCGACGGTCAAGGCGCAATTGAGCCGTTCGCCCATGCCGTCGCAGGAATTGATCGATCCCTTGCGTGGCGTGCTGGCGAAGCTGCTCGCGACGATCACTCCCGGCGGCTTGAAATATAGCTGGTTTGCAGCCAGTGGGACGGAAGCCAATGAAGCTGCCATCAAGATCGCAAAACTGTATACCGGTAAATCTGCATTTATTGTGGGGGTGAAGGCATTTCACGGCAAAACAATGGGCTCGCTCTCGATGATGGGCAAGTCTGACTATCGTGACCGCATGGGCCAAATGTATGCGGGCCAAGTCTATCATGTGCCGTTCGGGGATGCAGAGGCGGTCGAGAAGCAGCTCGAAATTTGTGAGAAGGTTGGCATTGGGGTCGCAGCTGTGATGTTCGAGCCTATCCAGGGGGAGTCGGGCGCGATCGTCCCGCCGGATGATTTCTGGCCGCGTGTCCGTGCTGCGACGAAAAAGCATGGCGCCCTCCTAATCGCCGATGAAGTGCAGACAGGTCTGGGGCGGACCGGAAAGCTGTGGGGCGTCGAACATTGGGATATTGTCCCGGATATCCTAACCGTTGCCAAATCGCTCGGCGGAGGCGTGATGCCCATCAGCGCGGTTTGCACGACCGAGGAGATCTTTTACCCGATGATGTATCCCAATCCATTCATGCACACTACGACGACCGGCGGCGGGGCCTTGGCTTGCTCGGCTGCCATTGCCGCGATCCACGTCACTTTGCGCGAACGCTTATGGGAACAGGCTGCCCAGAAGGGCGAATATCTCATGTCGTGTTTACAGAAATTTGTTGAACAGTATCCGCAAATTTATGAGAAAATAACCGGCAAAGGATTACTGATCGGCATGCACTTCACGAATCCGCAAATTGGGTATAAAGTTGCCTCTGGCTTGTTCAAGCGCGGCGTGCTTGTGTCGGGTACGTTGACCAGCGCGCAGACGGTCCGGATCGAACCGCCTTTGATTGTTTCGATGGAACAACTGGATATGGCGATTGAGCGCTTGGAAGACACACTCAAATCTGTGGCAAGGAGTTTGGAACATGGCTGAGTTCGCGGTGGAAATGCAGGATGTCTTGAAGCAGTTCATCACCCCCGATGGCGGAATTTTAGCAGCAGTCAATCATGTCACAATGCAGATCAAAGATGGCGAGTTTTTTTCGCTGCTGGGACCGTCAGGTTGCGGCAAGACGACCTCCCTGCGGATGATCGCCGGGTTCGAGCTGCCGACCGATGGC
>Ga0105104_10000559_pt1 | contig 28931 bp, 25 predicted proteins | sample PPLLaktember2015_3_FD_87034 | JGI IMG/M metagenome (GOLD analysis project Ga0105104, IMG submission 87034) | Freshwater sediment microbial communities from Prairie Pothole Lake near Jamestown, North Dakota, USA - PPLs Lake P7 Core (6) Depth... | ecosystem: Environmental > Aquatic > Freshwater >...
AAGAGAACCTCATTTTACGCCGCGAAACCCACCTCGATCAATTATCGGATAAACTGAAAGAAGAACGCATTCGCCGGGTGATTGGTCCAATACTGGCGGGTTCCCAGGAAGCGGAAAAAATTCCCACCGACGACGTGGATTATGTCATTGACCTGGGCCTGGTAAAAAAAGACCGGCAGGTGCGAATTTCTAACCGGATATACCGGGAAGTGATACCGCGCGAAATCACTTACAGTACGCAATTGACCATTGCACAGGAATCCACCTGGTATATAAACGAAGATGGAACGCTCGATATGGATAAGCTTTTAACCGCTTTCCAGGAGTTTTTCCGCAAAAACTTCGAGCATTGGGTTGATGGTTTCGATTATGCGGAAGCAGGCCCGCAATTGTTGTTGCAGGCTTTTTTACAGCGGATCGTGAACGGCGGCGGCAGGGTTGAACGGGAATATGGGCTAGGCCGTCAGCGCACAGACCTGTTGGTGGTCTGGCCTTATAAAAATGGAATCCAAAACGCGGTTATCGAAATAAAACTCAAATACGACAGCCTGGAAAAAACAATTGAAAAAGGCCTGGAACAAACTCATGAATACATGGATAAATGCGGGACGAATGAAGGATATTTATTGGTGATTAATCGATCTCCAAAAACCTCCTGGAAACAGAATATCTTCAAGAGAAAAAAGAGTTTCAAAGGGACTAAAATCATTGTTTTCGGTATGTAACGCCCTTTTTAACTTTCGAGATAAGACGGGTCTTGCCTTGCAACACCTCCCGGGGAAATGCTGCAAAGCAAGAGTTGAACTCGTCGATTTATAGGGGTTAACCATTGCATCAAAAAAGTTTAACCGCGACACACCGATTTGTCTTGATTATTACGAGGCAAATATTCTCCAGTATCCGGTTGAATATTTTTTCCATTTGGAATCAGACGTCCATACCCCATGCAATGGAGCCCCAGAGAAGATGGCCATGGTAATTGTACTATTCGTCATAGAAATAGTAACCGGGTTTCCTGTACAGTCCCAATACCAGGACCAATTCAGTGGATAAACAGTTTGTTGGTCAGTGGAAAATACTACTTCGAGTTTGGTGGGTATCGCTTTTAGATTATGATTGACAACTACATTATGGTTGGTATTGTTGTTATCAGATATCCAGCCTGAATCATACTTTGCAGTCGCAGTAAACACCGCTGTGCCCAGGACCTTGTCTTCCCCCTTTACCTCAGTGACGTTTCCCATTTCTTTCATGTCATTCATTTTTTTCTCCTTATTTAAAAAGTATTATTGTTAAAAGTTTTCCCGGGATATTACTTTCAAAACCCATCCGTTACACTTAACCGTAAATGCAATCACCGACGTTTTTAAAAATTCGCCATCGCATGATGCACCACTATTATGCGATTTATTTTTTCGAGGGGTTAGCACCCAGGATTCAAAATAAAGAGAAAAATAGTCCCACAAAAAATAAAAAGAGAACTCTTGTTTCACATGGAGAACTATTATCCCAAAATGAGCCGGAATGGGATTTTTTTCGGATGTGGAAGGAAAGTTGCTTAAGAACTTTCCTTGAATTCGGAGGGTAATTGGTTAAACATCTCTTTAAAACACTTAGTAAAATAGGTGCGGCTGTTGAAACCGACACCAAAAGCAACATCGGTAACGGAAACAGCGCCCCTTTGCAATAACTCCGCAGCCCGCTTGAGACGGTAAGACCGAATATAATCCGTGGGATTCTCCCCACATAAAGCCCCTATTTTCCTGTAAACCGTAGACCTTCCCATATATAACTTCTTCGCCAATAAATCCACATTAAAATCGGAATTGTCTAGATTGCTTTCGATTACTTCATGGAGTTCTTTGAAAAACTCGCGGTCCACTGTGGATAAATTTGTTTTAACAGGATTTAGAGTCATTTCCCTGCGGTGGTTTTGCTGCATCTGGTGCCGTAAATCGATGAGGTTCTTGATTCGGGCACACAATATTCGCGTACTGAAGGGTTTGGTGATATAATCGTCGGCCCCGGTTTCCAGGCCTTCCAGGATGTTTTCTTCCGAAGCTTTTGCCGTCAGTAAAATGATGGGGATGTGGCTCGTATTTCGATCTTGTTTCAACGTTTTACACAATCGGTAACCATCGACTTTCGGCATCATGATATCGCTGATCACCAGGTCCGGGATGACCTGGAGCGCTTTTTCGATTCCTTCTTCCCCATCCCTGGCTTCGATGACTTTGTATTGCGGTTCCAGCGCGTTTCGAATGTAGGTGCATACATCCGCACTGTCTTCTACCACCAGGATAATTTCTTTTTCCCCTGTATAGGGTTCCGCGGCCTTCTGGGTTTCTTCCGTGCTTTCCTCTTCATCGAATACCAGGGATGAAAGAGAAGCAGAAGCAGAAGTGGAAGTGGAAGGGGTTTGATTGGAATCGCCGATTTCATTCGGTTTCAAATGGTCTTTGCCGAGAGGAAGGCGCACGGTAAACCGGGTGCCGCTGTTTTCCCCTTCTTTGCTTTCCGCGGTTATAGTTCCATGGTGAAGTTCGACCAGTTCCCTGGCGATGGAGAGGCCGATACCGGATCCTTTTTGGTTGTACTCATAAATATTCTCTGAGTAATAGAAGCGGTCGAAGATTTTCTCCAATTGGTGGGGAGGAATACCGCGGCCGGTATCGCTGACGGTCAATTCCACGTAACCGTTGGGAAAACCGGGGATTTCAACGGTTTGCCGGGTCACGGATACAGTAATGGACCCGCCGGGAGGGGTGAACTTAACGGCATTGATCAACAGGTTGCATAATACTTCTTCCATGCGGGCGACATCGAAATAAACCATCATCTCCTGGGGGTCAGAATGAAATGTGAGTTCCTGGTCGCTTCGGGCGGTCAACATCTCGAAAGAAGCGGTGAGACCTTTTAAAAAGGAAACCATATCGCGGGGAAATGCTTTTAAAGCGATGGCGCCGCTGTCGAATTTGGATAATTCCAGTAATTGATTGATGAGGTTGAGAAGCCGCTGCGCGTTGCGTTTCATGAGTTTATATTTTTTCACCTGCCGGGCATCCGCTGCGGTTTCGATCATTTGTTCGAGAGGTCCCAGGATGAGGGTGAGAGGAGTTCGAAACTCATGGGAAATATTGGCGAAAAAATTGGATTTGATTTTGGCCATTTCCTGCAACTGTTGGTTTTTCAGGTTGATTTCCCGGGTACGTTCGGCGATGATGGCTTCGAGTCGTTGTTTTTCCTGGCGGTGGATGGAATATCTCCATTTGAGCAGCAGGACGGCGATAACGGATGCGGCCAATAAATAAATCAAATAAGCCCACCAGGTGCGGTACCAGGGAGGTAAGAGTTTAAATTGGAACACGGCTTCGCCTGCAATGCGACCATAAATGTTTTTAGCGCGAACCCGGAAGACATTCATCCCGGGGTCCAGGTTGGTATAGTCTTTCTTAGTCTCTGTACTCCATGCGGTCCATTCGGTGTCGCAGCCGTCGAGGCGGCATTGGTAAAGAGTATTTTCTTCGGTTTCAAAAAAAGGCGCTGAAAAAGCAAACCGTAAACTCCTGCAATTAAATGGAAGTGTGGGTATAGGATGTTTGTCGATTCTTGCAGGATCCACTCCAGCAGTAACAAACTGTTCTTTGGCCCATACGCCGCGAATTAAGGTTTGAAATGGAGGAAGGTGGGAGCTTTGCTTTAGAAAGGAAGAACGGTCAACCCGGATTAAGGCATCGACACCGGCAAACCAGGCGGAGGGCTCCAGGGGGTCGGGATAAATGGAGTTGACGTGGTTGAGGGGGATACGGAGGAATTTTTTATACTCGATGCGATAGCCCTTGGCTCCGGGGGTTTGAGGAATAGCCACGAGGTTGCGGGCGTTGGAGTGAAACCAGGTATTCTTGTTTCCATCTTCGGCGAGGCAAAAGACGCTCTTTCCATTTTCTCCTCCGGCGAATCCCGCATCGAAAGTATAGTCCGGGACAAACCGGTCATTTTTTTCATTCCACTGGAAAAGGCCTTTCCCCGTAGCCACGATCACATGGCCTGCCGCAAAAAATACATTTGTTTCCACATCGCTGGGAAACAGGGAGGGAGGGAAGTGCCGCACAACCGGTTCAGCCGGTTTGGAATTGGATTGGTTTTTGGGGAAGGATATTTTAATGACCCCTTCTCTGGGTGAACCGACCCATAGGTTTCCCCCTGGATCCTGGGTTATCGTTCGGATTTCTAGGGAAATCGATTCGATCAATTTTTTGGTGCTCCATCGACGGGTCCGGGAATCGATGAACAACGAAATCAACCCGCGGTCGGTCCCGGCCAGGATCGGGCATCGATCATTTCCGGTGACGTGGAACACATAGGTGGGGTTATCGGTGAGCATCCGGGGTGTGTTATTGTTTTCCGTGACCTGGAATACGCCTTTTTCAGTGGCAGCCAGGAGAGAATCGGCGAAGGGCAAAAGGGCATGGCAGGAACCGGGTATCCCGGGAACGGGTGCAAACAACCCTTTTTCGTTCAAAACAAATAACCCGCCAATGGTTCCGGCATATAATCGTCCCGATGAACCAAAACGGGCTGCTGAAAATACCATACCTTTGAGGCCGTGCCGGGAATCATAAATAGAAAATGGCGAGTGGTATTCGAGTTTCGTGATGCCGTTGTTCAATGCCAACCACAGGTTATGACCTGAATCTTCGCAGATATGCCATACCGCATTATCCTGGAGACCCAGGGAGGAATCGAACCGCAATTTTAATTGTCCACGGCTATCGACAATAAACAATCCTCCTTTCAAGGTTGCCAGGGCAAAATAGCCGTCCAAGAGTCGAACCCCAAAAGTCAATTGGTTCTTGGATACGGTATCCAGGGCTTCGGTTTTAAACGGTGTCAAGGAACCGCTTTTCATTTCATACAGGAAAAATCCTTTGGTGAAAGTCCCGATGAGCAGCGTTACTGGTGAAAATTCAACGATAGTATAAATTTTTTCAAAAGCGAAAACTCCACCGCCCCGAAGCAATCGGAGGTATCCGTTGACCATTTCCATTAATCCCCGTTCTTGTTGACGAACCAACAGTTTATTCCCACATAAAAATGGAGGAGCGAACGAGGTCTCGGCTTGCCATACTTTTATGTTGTTCCGGTTGAAAAGAAAAAGGAATTGTGTTGTACAAAAATAGATGCCATGATCCGTCGAATAGGTCCGCCACACATACCCGAAGTCTCTATATTTGTTCTCCAGGAGGTGGGTCAGACTTATATAATGAAGTATGCCGTTACCTCCCTGCTCCAGGTAACCGATTTCGTTGTTTCCGCCCACATAAACAGTGCCTTTATTATCCACGGTCATGGACCGAGCATTCATCCCAGGAATGAGAATTTCATTCCAGGATACTCCGTCGTATTCCAGGACGCCCCCCTGGTTGGCGACATAGATGATACCGCGCGAGTCCTGGAGGATGCACCAGTTTTGCGGCTGGCTGTTATAATTTTTCCGTGTGTAATTGTTGAAGTATTTTACACCCGATCCTGTTCCCCAAAGCGGAGGGTTTAATATCTCCCCGCTTCTTCCTGTTAGGATTATTGGAATCAACAGGAAAAGTAGAATGAGTAACAATCGAAATGTGTGAACCTTAATCGACATGAATGTTCATACGTCTAACGTCTTACGTCTAGCGGGCGCACAGGTTAGCCGTTAGACATTAGCGTGATAATGTTGATTTTTTAAACCCGGTGTTCCCGGTCCAACAGTTACATCAGTAGTTTCAGGATCCGGGTTATATTTTTTAATCGTCAGTTGCCATGTTGAGTTCCTGTTGAAGGAGGGGTCTATATTCCAGAGTCCACCCGCATAAGATACCGGTCCGCCATTTTTTTCTTCTATTTTCTTGAGAGTTAAATTAGGGGCTCCCAAACTCTCGTTTGGGATACTCTTTGCTTTCCCACCTGCAGAAATATAATAATTCGATGTTGGAACATGATCCGGGTCTATTGACAATTCCAGGTAATCATCTCCGAAAAACATCGAAAAATTAAGCATCCCACCGGGTCCGATAGAGCATTTTGTAACAGTAGAGTCGGACTTAGAGTCGCGCAGCAATGTGGGTACTGTAATTAAAGTTTTCGTTGCCTCATCATAATAACTTGGACAATAATAGAAAGTCACATTAAGGCAAACTTTCGAATCCGGGGGAAATAAATTACGTACAGTTAGAGTAAACGGATAATTTCCATTAAAAAACATATGAACCTCCTTCATTTTAAGAATTCCTTTTTTAAAATTTACCTCTTAATTTAAAATATAGCACTTAATCAAAAAAATATCAAGGCTGAAGATGCAATAAACCTAATTTTGAATTTCTTTCGCATTTTCCCCTTCAGCTTTCCGCTTTTAGAATTATTTTCTTACTGGAATCAGTTTATCTGGTTTCAGAGATCATAGACGCAAAATAGGAGGAGATGCGTAAAAAAGATATTTCATGCCCATTTATTCAAATTTATCGATGACTGATCATTTGAAGAAGATATTGCCAAATTTGACTGAGTACCGGTACTATGTTGGGTTAATTGATAACGTTGGTGAAAGTGGCAGCCGCCTTTCTGCCCATACGCATAACCTGCGCAAATCGTTTTATCGGGCTAAAAATTCGACTGCCAGGGTTAATTATACTTCTTATCGGAATTAGAAGTCAATGGTTAAAAATTTGAATTTTAAATTGACAAAAAAAAGAAGCTTTGCCGTGATGGTTTACAAAAAGGTCCTGGCAAACTGATGGTGAATCAGGGCAGTGGACCCCCTCTTTTCAAAACCGGGAAAATGTGGTATCTTATCCCTTAGAAAACAAAAATGGAAACTTACCTCGACAAACTTGAATTGTACGGCTTTAAATCATTCCCTGAAAAAACCACGATAAAATTTCACAAAGGCATCACAGCAGTCATAGGCCCCAATGGATGCGGCAAAAGCAACATCGTAGACTCGATTTTGTGGGTCCTGGGAGAACAAAAAGTCAAAAACCTCCGGGGCGATAATAACGAGGACTTGATTTTCAACGGCAGCTCCTCCAAAAAACCCCTCGGCATGACCGAAGTCGGCGCGTTTTTTATGCTTCAATCCGAACCCGTCTACGTGGGCCGCCGGTTCTTCCGAAACGGCGAAGGAAAATATATCCTGAACGAACGTCAATGCCGGTCCAAAGATGTCCAGGATACCTTATTCAAATTATGCCTGGGCGACCGCAACTACTTTATATTCGAACAAGGCAGCATCGAAAAACTGGTCTCCCTTAAACCCAGCGAAAAACGCATGCTCATCGAAGAAGCCGCCGGCATATCCCAATACCTCCTCAGGAAAAAAGAAACCGCCAATAAACTCATCATCGCACAACAAAACCTCGACAACATCCAGGTACTGATCATCGACAAAGAAAACCGGCTCAAAGAACTAAAAAACCAGGTCAACTTCGTCCAACGCTACCGGCGTATCAAAAACGAAAAAATCGACCACCTTAAAACCCTCCTGGCTACAAAACGAAACCGCTTCCAAACCGATTTCGATACTTTCAAATCCGAAATCGAAAAACTCCTCAACCACGAAACTCTTACCGCCCGCGAACTCTCATCCCTGGAAAAAAACCTGCTAAAATTGGAAGAAAAACGCTGGATCATCGACAAAGACCTTAAACAAAACCAACAAAACATCTTCGACTTTAATAAACAAATCCTCTCCCGCAAAAACGAAATCGACCGGTCCAAACAAAACCGAAACTTCAAAAACCAAAAAATCAACGATCTCAAACAATCCACCGAAACCAATAAAAAAGAGATTTCTAACCTGGAAAAACAAATCCAAACCACTGAATCCAACATCAAAGAACTGGATCAAAAACTCCAACACGAAAGAACCGGTTACGATACCGTCAGCGACCACCTGGTCGAACTCCAGGACAAACTGGAAGCCTTCCACTCCCAAAACGCCGGCTTGAAAACCGATATTTTTAACGCCCAATCCGAAATGTCCCGCGTCTCCAATAAAATTAAAGAAATCGACAAACGCGTGATGCGCATCGATAACGAAATCTCTGCTAAAAAAAATTTTATTTCCCAACTCCAAGAACAGGTCAGCTCCGACGAAATCACCGGGAATGAATCCGCTTTAACCACACTATCCCTACAATTCAACGAAACGGAAATCCATACGAAAAATTCCGAAACCCTCTACGAAGAAAATAAACGCGCCATCGATCAATTAAACTCCGATTACAAAAACCATCGAAATGAAATCGCTAACCTGGAAAACCAAAAAACACGCTACCTCGAAATCAAAAAAAAAATAACCGGGGAAAAACAAATCGACATCGACCACTTCGGCTTCCCCCAGGACTTGATCCAGGCCGACCGAAAATACCACAAAATCCTGGAAAACTTCTACTTCGAAGAAATGGACGCCGCCCTCCTAAAACAAAACGAGGATTTCTTCTCCAGCAATATCAATAAATGCCTGCTTCGTCGCGAAACACCGGGTACATCTTTTTTAACTCCCGGTATGAAAGAAAAAATCGAAACAGAACCCGGCTTCATCGACTGGATCAAAAACCTCTTCCACTTCAACGATGAAAAACTGATGGATTTCTTCAAAAACGGTATCCTCGTGGATAACCTCAAAAACGCCATGCACATCTCCATCTCATACCCCGTCGACGCGGTCACTGAAAACGGCGAAACCATAACTAAAAACGGACTGCTGATCCGAAACAAAGAAAAAGGCATCCTCGATGTCCTGGACGAAATACGCGAAATCGACTCGAAAAAAAACCGACTGATGGAAACCGCCGAAAAAATTAAATCAAACCTGGAAATCGAAAAAAACAAACAACCCGACTTATCCAAAAAAATGGAAGAAGCCCGCTCCCAACTCCGCACCCTGGATAAACAAATCCTCCAACTGAAAACCACCCTGGAAACCCTCAAGAAAAACCGCGAAACCAATTTAAAACGAGCCCGGGCTACCGAAGGCGAAATGGACTTACTCCTCAATGAAAAAGATAAACTCCAGGAAGAATTCGAAATTCTCGAACGAAAAAATAATGAACTCATCGACGATAACAAAACACTCCTCCAAAAACGCGATCGCTGCAATGATGAAACCCAACGCTTAAAAGACGAAATCGGGAAAATGGAAAAAGAGTATCTCCAAAAAGAAAACAGCATCAACCTGGCTAAAGAAAAAATCAACTCCTCCTACACCAGCCTTAAATCCCTTAAAAACAGCAAAACCAAACTGGAACAAAGCATTAATACTTTCGATCAAGACATCGTCACCTTAAACCGGGAACTCGACAAATTAAAAATCGATGAAGAAGCCTGGATAAGTAACTCCACCGACTTGAACCGGTCGAAAGAAGCACTGGAAACCGTCTTAAAAAAACAGGAAGAAGAGTTCAATGCCTTAAATACCGAAATTAAAGAAAAAAATCAAACCCTCTCCAAACATCGAAACTCCCTGGAAGAAATAAAAGAAAACAAAAAAAAATTCGAGATCGATCTCTCTTCCATAAAAAAAGACTTATTCCAATTGGAAGATACGGCATTCAAAGAACTCAGCAGCGAATTGAAAAATATTGAACCCGTTCCCGAATTGATGGATATTCCTTTACAAGAACTGGAAGAAAAAATCGCCTCCCTGGATGAACGGTTAATAAAAATGAGGGACAGCGACCGGTTGAATTTTTCCGCAGAATCCGAACACGACCTATTAAATAAAGATTACGAATTTTTAATTTCCCAGAGAGACGATGTACTCAAATCCATCCAGGATATGAACGACGCCATAAAAAAAATCGATGAAGAATCGCGGGTCAGTTTTAATGAAGCATTTGGAAAAGTCAAAGAAAATTTTCAAAAAAATTTCCAGATCCTCTTTGAAGGGGGAGAAGCGGAATTATCTTTAATCGATGAAAGCGATGTGCTGGAAACGGGACTGGAAATCAAAGCCCAGCCGCCCGGGAAAAGACTCCTGGGCTTGAAACTGCTCTCCGGCGGCGAAAAGACATTAACTTCCCTCGCTTTTTTGTTTGCACTGTTCCAGTATAAACCCTCACCCTTCTGCGTTTTCGACGAAGTAGACGCTTCCCTCGATGAAGCCAACATCCAGCGCTTCCTAAAATTTCTCCACATTTTAAAAAAGAATACCCAATTCTTAATCATTACCCACAACTTCAAAACCATGGAAGAAGCCGATTATATTTATGGAATAACCATGAACGAACCGGGTATTTCTACCATCTATTCCATGAAAATGACCGGAAAAGGCGAATTACAAAGAGATTGAAATAAAGCTAATTTTGTATTACTATATAAGGGTAAGGAGTAAACAACATGATCGTAAAAGAAATCGATTTAAGCGGACAAGATCTCAGTAATTATAAAATCATCGGGAAACTGGGGAAAGGCGGTATGGCCACAGTTTATAAAGCCCATGAATTATCCCTCAACCGGGTGGTGGCTTTAAAAGTACTTTCATCCCAACTCTCCGAAGATGCAGATTATATAAAGCGGTTTCAACGGGAAGCCCAGGCCGCCGCCCAATTAAATCACCCCAATATCGTCCAGGTTTTCGCCATCGGTGAAGAAAACGGCATTCATTATTTCGCCATGGAATTCATTAAAGGGAGAAGCCTGGGAGATATTCGCAAAGAAGAGGGCTTAATGCCCCAGGAAAGATCTGCCGCCATTATCAAACAGGTAGCCGATGCCCTGGGTGATGCCCACCGCGTGGGACTGGTTCACCGGGATGTCAAACCCAGCAATATCATGATCGATGAACTGGGCAGGGCCAAAGTCACGGATTTCGGTATCGCATACGTCTCAAATGCCCAAACCAAACTCACCCGCGACGGTTCCATCATCGGCACACCGGAATACCTCTCCCCAGAACAATGCGAAGGAAAACCCGTCGACCAACGCAGCGATATTTATTCCCTGGGCGTCACTTTGTATGAGTTACTGACCGGCAAAACACCCTATGAAGCCGATACACCCGTCAGCATGCTGATGAAAATCGTCAGGGGCGATTTCCCCCCCATCGAACAGGTTAATCCCAACGTGAATCCTTCCCTTCGCGCCATCGTAAACCGGATGATGGAAACCGATCCCGAAAAAAGATTCCAATCCATGGGCGAAGTGATCAAAGCCCTAACGGATTATGAAAAAACACTATCCGAACCGGCAGCCGCCCCCCAGGATCAAAAAGAACGAATGACCATTACTTACCAGGAAATCGATGCACAGGTTGCAAAAAAAGAACCAGGTAAAAGCAGCAAGTGGTCTGCCGTTATCGTGGCCCTCATTATCGTGGTTTTGGTCGGAGGCGCTTTTGCTGCCAAAACGTTCTACTTTGATAAAAAAGCGGCATCCTCCTCCGACACTTCCCCCGAAGTCAAAACCTCAACAGCCGCAGAACCCGGCCAACAACCTGCCGGGACCCCATCAACTGCAATGGGCGCCGTAACCGATGAAGGCCAAACCCAGGAAACCCCCGGACCCGGGACTGAAGAGGGGACGACTCCTTCCGGTACCGTTATGGGTTCAATGTCCACATCGGATTCGTCCGTACCCGGTTCAACCGGCGGAGCATCGAAAACCCAGGGAACAACGCTCCCTGCAGAACAAGGCGGCGTACCGGTTTCAACATCGGTATCGAATTCAAAAACAGCCGCTTCCACCGGTAACACGACGTCGTCTTCCAAAACCGCTGCGTCAACTATGGCCGGGCCTGCAGCCAATACCTGTATTATTACTCTTTATGGAGATGACAATAAAGGAGATTTTATTGCTCCTTATGTCGAAGAAGCCCTGGCTAAAAAGAAATTTAGAATCGTGGATGAACCTGCGGCCAACAAGAACCTCTCTTCCGTCGCACGAAATCAAATCATTCTCATGGTTAAAGATATGGGCTCGACTGCGTTGAATTACTATGGAAATACAACTGAAGAGTTTTCTGTTCAAATTACCATGAAACTGGTGGATACCGAAACAAAAAAAGTTTTATCCGGCCCGGTTATCCGGATCGTAAAATATACCAGCTTAAACGCCCAGGAGAATATCAAGGAAGCTGTCAAGGAAATGCTCTCCGGTTTTAAATTGAAATAGGAAGCAACGAATCGATATTTTCGGAGGATTTTTGAATGAAGGAATACAGTCCTTTCACACCGGGAAACCCGGTCCAAAAAGAATTTTTTGTCGGACGTGAGACTCAAATTACTGAAATTCTAAAATATGCCAACCAGGTAACCGGCGGGAAAATGGAAAATATTTTTCTTTCCGGTGAACGAGGGATCGGGAAGAGTTCACTGGCTTCGATTCTTTGCTATCACCTCCAGGAAGAAAAAAATTTCCTCAGCCTGCATGTATTCCTGGGAGGGGTAGATAGTTTAAATGAACTGTCGCGAAGGATATTTGAAAATATCTACAAGGTGTCCAATAAAAAAAGATGGTTTGGAAAAATCTCCGATTTCTTCGGTAATTATGTCGAAAAAGTAGGTATCTTCGGGATCGATGTCACGTTTAATCCATCGGATGTAAAACTGACGGAAATTACCCGGAATTTCCCCACAGCCCTATCCAATTTAATCGAGAAAATTAAAAGCGATAAAAAAGCTCTATTTATCATCCTGGACGATATCAACGGTTTTTGTAAAAAACCCGATTTTGCTCATTGGTATAAGAGTTTCGTAGATCAAGTGGCCACGCATAAGATGGAATTCCCGGTGTTTATGATGTTGATCGGGCTCCCGGGAATAAGGGATGCATTAAGCGATCATCAACCGTCTCTTTTAAGAATATTCCGGGTGATCGAAGTCGAACATCTCGATGACAAAGAAGTCACCGAATTTTTTCGAAAATCCTTCGATAGTGTTTCAATAAAAATTGAAAATGACGCATTGAAATTAATGACCCGGTTTTCAAGCGGATTACCCATTTTGATGCAAGAAATCGGCGATGCCGTTTTCTGGAGAGCAACTGGGGATATCGTAACGGTGCACATTGCGCAGCTAGGGGTCCTGGAAGCGGCGGACAGGGTCGGTAAAAAATACCTGGATCCCAAAGTGTACCGCGCTATTCGAAGCGAGCGGTATCGCTCCATCTTACGAAAAATCGGTGAAGACCTAAAGATGGGATTCAATAAAAAAGACATCTTCACGAAATTAAAGGAGAATGAACAGAAAGTATTCGATAATTTTTTGAAGCGGATGATCGAGCTGGGGATAATTATTAAAGATATAGAAAAAAGTCGCGGGTGCTATAAATTTGTCAATGATTTGTACCCGATATACATCTGGCTGGAGAGTAAGAACTTTATCCAGGGAAAGTACCGGAAATAAGATTTCTATTGAACTTGAAACGATACCGAAGCGATCTCCTTGCCATTAAAATACATTTCGCCGCTAAACCGGTATAATATTCTAATTTCATGATGAACCTCCCATTACTATTTCATAGTAGCAAAAAAACAAAACCGAAGCAAGATAGAACGGAAAAATTATTTTTTCGAAAGGATGCGGGGCTGCTAAAGTTAAAAAAGTAGATTAATAGTCATTTTTAATTGCTTTCTTTTTAGCCCGCGGATCGATGGCTATAGAGTGTGCTTTCTTTATATAATGTTTCAGGACATAAATCCGCCCCATTCTCCCACTCGATGGTATCAAAACTGGTATGAACCGAATCGAAAACCGCTGCATCACATAATCCCCTGAATATACCCTTGTCTAAAAAAGGATTCATATCGAATATTCTTTCTTCATTATTATCAAAGGTCAGAAGCAATTGAAAGCCTGGTAACGGTATGACTTTTTTCACGCCGGGATACATCATCTCCTCCATTTTTGTTATTTTAATGGGTCTATTTTAAATGGAATTTCACCATTTGAGGCTAATTGCCAATCGGCAATCAAATCTTCCTTATGAATCTCTGTCCACGCCAGGACAAGTTTCGACTGCTTGGAAGGCAAATTTCCATCTACGATTTCGCATTTATTAATATCTACGATGGCTTTAAATTCGTTATAATATGCATGAAAATGGGGTGGATCATGTTCTGCTTTTCCGCAATACATCCTGATGATGATCCCGAAAAACAAACTTATTGTCGGCATTTTTTACTCCAAAAATATATTCCTGGCTATTTTACCCAATGCATTATAGAAAAAAGATTTAAGGAAGTCAAGCGTATTATCCCAGGTACTTCCTTTTCCCCGGGAAGTTCTCCCGGGTGTTTCAAATACATCTCTTAACCGGGACAAATTAAGAAAAAAAAATCACCGGGGGTTGTTCATTCTGTATTTTATGGTAAAATGAAAGACCGAGGAAAACGATGCTTGATAACCTAAGTGATAAACTAAACAAAGTCCTGAAATTTTTGAAAGGTGAAGCCAGGATCACCGAAGATAACATTAAAATCGCAATGCGAGAAATACGCATTTCCCTCCTGGAAGCCGATGTCAATTTCAAAGTCGTCAAACAATTTATCGAAAACGTCAAAGAAAAAGCCATGGGCACCGAAGTCCAGGAAAGCCTCAACCCCTACCAGCATATGATTAAAATCGTAAAAACCGAACTGGAAAACATGCTGGGCTCCAAAGATCACGATCTAAAAACCATATCCACCAAACCCTCCATTATTATGATGGTGGGCCTCCAGGGAACCGGGAAAACCACCACCGCCGGCAAACTAGCCTTATACCTCAAAGAAAAAGGCAAAAGCTCCTTACTTTGCTCCCTCGACCTAAAACGACTGGCCGCCAGCGAACAATTGGAAACCATTTCCAAAGAAGTCGGCACTCGTTTTTTCAAAAACACCTCCGATGATTTAAAAGATATCTGCAATTCCTTGTTGAAAACAGCCCGTGAATATGGATACGACTATATCATCGCCGATACCGCCGGACGCCTTCATATCGATGACGACCTCATGGACGAATTAAACCGCGTCAAAAAATACCTGGACCCCACGGAAGTCATCTTCGTCGCCGACTCGCTAACCGGACAAGACGCCGTTAACTCAGCCCTCAGCTTCTCCGAACGCATCGGCATCGATTCCATCATCTTAACCAAATTTGACGCCGACGCCCGCGGAGGCGCCGCACTCTCCATCGTTACCGTCACAGGCAAACCCATTAAATTCGTCGGCATGGGCGAAAAAATCACCGACCTCCAAAAATTCTTTCCCGACCGCATCGCATCACAAATCCTCGGCATGGGCGACGTCCTCTCGCTCATCGAAAAAGCCGAAAAACAACTGGACGAAAAAAAAACCGAAGAAATGACCCGGCGACTCCTGGAAGACGAACTCTCCCTCGATGACTTCCTCTCTCAATTAAAACAAGTTCAAAAAATGGGCTCTATCAACGATATACTCGGCATGCTCCCCAATAATATGGGTATCAACCGGGATATGCTCAATGCACAGTTCGACGACAAACGCATCAATCACATGTCCGCCATCATCCAATCCATGACCTCTCGCGAACGGGAAAACCCCAAAATCGTCGACGGACGCCGCAGGTTACGCATCTCTCGCGGCTCCGGGAGACCTGTCCAGGAAATTAACCAACTCTTGAAAAGTTACTTCGAACTGAAAAAATCTCTAAAAAAACCCTTTTTCAAAAAGATGTTAAAAAAATTTGACTTTTTTTCCAAAATGATGTAAGGTTATTCTTTGAAACAAAATGGAATAAAATTAGGAGTAGAATGTAATGGTTGTTATTAGACTTACCCGGATGGGCACAAAGCACAAACCGTTTTACCGAGTTGTCGCTACTGACAATAGAAGCCCGAGAGAATCTCGTTACGTTGATTTGATCGGTTATTATAATCCGAAGCCTGCTGCTGCAGACATCAAAATCGACCTCAATAAGTATAATGAGTGGATCAGTAAAGGAGCAAAACCGTCAGACACCGTAAAATCGTTAATAAAGAAAGTTAAAACTGATAATTAAGGAGGACAACGTGAAAGAACTTGTAGAGACTGTTTGTAAATCATTGGTTGATAACCCCGAAGAAGTAAAAGTCACTCAAATTGATGGCGAACAAACAACCATTTTGGAACTCAGAGTTCACCAATCCGATTTGGGTAAGGTGATTGGAAAGCAAGGACGAACAGCAAGAGCTATTCGGACCATTCTTGCTGCTGCCGGGATGAAACAAAAAAGAAGGTACAACCTGGAAATTATCGAAAGATTTGATGATGGCGGTGAGGAGTAAAGCAATCTTCTTTGATATTTGTAGGAAAAATAGTTAAAACAAGAGGAAATAAGGGGGAGGTTGCTGTTGCACCTTCCCCTCATTTTGATTTGAGTAACTCCCGGAGGGATGAAAAGATATTTCTAATATCTAAAAAGCATCAAATCGATAAATATATCGAATACATTCGCGATGTCAACGGGTCTTGTATATTTAAATTCAAAGATATCGATTCCATTAGCCAGGCTCTCAAATTTATCGGGTATTCCATTTTCACGGATGAAAATGCCGATACCATGACCCCCGTTCTTTCCATCGTCGATTTCAAGGTCTTGGATGTCAAGGGCACCCTTTGGGGCCGGGTTCGCGCCGTCGATTCCACGGCAGCCCAACACCTGGTCGAAGTCGTCGACAACAACAACGACAAGTTGATACATGTTCCCTTCGTGCCCTCTATTGTCATTGAAATCGATCACAATGAACGACGGATCATCATCGATCCCCCGGATGGGTTGTCGAACCTGAATCGATAATTCCCCCATGATGACCGTTTCTATTATCTCGATTTTCCCCGAGATTATCGCAAATTTCAAACAATTCGGTTTACTCGCTAAAGCCATCGAAAAAAAAATCCTGGAAATTAACGCCTACGATTTACGGGGGTTTACCGGGAATAAACACAGGAAAGTCGATGACCGGCCTTTCGGCGGGGGCGCTGGCATGGTCATGATGCCTCAACCCCTCTTCAGCGCCATCGAATCCATCAAAAATACAATGCCGGGGAAAGTTATTTTATTTTCAGCCTATGCCCCTGTTTTAACCCAGCAAAAAGTGAAAGATTTAGCAAAAGAAAACCATCTCATTTTGATCTGCGGCCGGTACGAAGGCGTAGATCAACGCGTCATCGATACCCTGGTGGATGAAGAAATTTCCATCGGCAACTATGTCTTGATGGGAGGGGAAACCGCCGCCCAGGTATTGATCGAATGCGCAGCCCGGATGCTCGACGGGGTGGTCGGGAACCCCGAATCCGTCCAGACCGACTCATTTTTCGAAGAAGACCAATTCGGTTTCCCCCAATACACTCAACCCAGGGAATTCAAGGGCTTGAAAGTCCCGGACGTCTTGCTTTCGGGACACCATAAAGATATAGTGGAATGGAGAAAAAAATTCCAAAAAAGGAGACTATCATGAAAAAGATTGTTGAATGCGTGCCGAATTTTTCCGAAGGCCGAGATATGAAAATCATTGACAAAATCACCGATGAGATTAAAAAAATACCCGGGGCCGAACTTTTGGATGTAGACCCGGGGAAAGATACCAACCGTACAGTGGTTACCCTGGCGGGAGAACCGGGTGCCGTTTGCGAAGCAGCATTCCAGGCCATTAAAAAAGCCGCAGAGTTGATCGATATGTCCAAACATACCGGCGCTCATCCCCGGATGGGTGCCACCGATGTCTGCCCATTTGTCCCTGTTTCCGGTCTGACCATGGATGATTGCGTCGACATCGCGAAAAAACTGGGAAAACGTGTCGGGGAAGAACTCGGTATCCCGGTTTATCTCTATGAAAATGCCGCCGCGTGCGAAGAACGCCGTAGTCTTGCTTATATCCGGGAAGGAGAGTATGAAGCGCTGCCGGAAAAACTCAAAAAAGACGAATTCAAACCGGATTTCGGCAAACCGGTTTTCAATCCTAAATCCGGCGCCACCGTCATCGGTGCCAGGGAATTCCTGGTAGCCTATAATGTTAATTTAAATACCCGCGATGTCAAAATCGCCAAACGGATCGCCAACCTTGTCCGTGAAAAGGGCCGCGAAGCGACCAACAAGGAAACAGGCGTAAAAGAACAAATACCCGGCGCTTTAAAAGCAGTTCGCGGCGTCGGCTGGTATATCCCCGAATACAATATGGCCCAATTATCGTTTAATTTGCTTAACTATAACATCTCGCCTCTTTACAGGGTCTTTGAAGAGTCGGAAAAGTATGCCCATGAAAACGGTATCCGCGTTACCGGCAGCGAATTGGTCGGGCTGATCCCCCTGGATGCCATGCTGGAGTGCGGCAGGCATTTTCTTAAAAAGCAGGGCGGTTCTACCGGGGTTTCTGAAAAAGAATTGATTCGTATTGCGGTTCAAACCCTCGGCCTCGAAGAATTGGGCGAATTTAACCCCGAACATAAAATCATCGAATACAGGCTCCGTAAAAAGGGACGTTTGGCTTCGATGAATATATATGAGTTTGCCGATGAATTGGCTTCCGATTCCCCGGCCCCGGGCGGCGGCAGCGTCTCTGCACTAAACGGGACTCTCTCGGCAGGCTTATCCGCTATGGTGGGAAATCTCTCCTTTGGGAAAAAGCAGTATGCCGATGTAAAAGACCTCATGGCCGATGTGGCTGATCGTGGACAGCGCTTGAAAGATTTCTTTATCGAATCCATCGATAAGGACACCGACGCATTTAATAAAATTATGGCCGGGTTTTCTATGCCAAAAGGCACCGACGAAGAAAAAGCCGCAAGGGACAAAGCGATCCGGGAAGGCACCAAAGAAGCCACATTGGTTCCCTTCTCTGTTTTGGAAAAAACCAGGGAAGCTGCCGAGCTCGCTTTAATCGTGGCTGAAAAAGGCAACCGGAACTCCCTTTCCGACTCCGGCGTTGCGGGTTTAACGGCTGCCGCTGCTGCCGAAGGCGCTTTCTATAATGTCATGATCAACCTGGCCGGCATCGAGGATGAAACGTTTAAAAACGACATTTCTGCCAGGGCTGCCGATATCTTTAAACAAGTCGAGGAAATTACCGGGAAAATCAGAACGATAATGAGGAACCAATTTAAAATTTAAATATTTCAATTATCGAAAACTTTCCCCGGGGGTCCAGGAGGCCTCCCCACCTGGAGCCCATTAATAATGTTCCTGTGTGTCGATAAAATTCGAACCATTGAAAATACCGCGCCGCAATAGGGAGCCCATGCAGTGGGCTTCATGAAAAGAGCCCCCTGGTCGGCGAAGACAAAAAGATTAGACGATAATAACCCCGAAATCGATGAGAACTTTTTTCCCTGCTGTTTCGGTTTTCTCAAAAACCTCCGGCATTATCTCCGTTAGCTTGATAAAATGACTCTCTTTCCATGTAAAGAGTTTGAAATAGATATCCGGCTCGGATTCCAGGCCGGAATCGCTGAAGGTCTTTTTCCCAAAGGCCAGTGAAAAGAATCCGTTCTTGTCGGTGATTACAGCACCGAGGTAGTCGTCTTCGAACCGGTCTTTATCGTAAACCACCGCTTTGTGGAAAGCCAAAGGCGTCCCGTCTTTGCTTTTCAAAGTCCCTTTGATTTTGAAATCGTCGCCCAGGTTTTCTATATCCGAAATGGCACAGTGAATGGTGCGGTCGGGTGATACGTGATTCCCCAATTTCGCTTTAATATTGCTCCATTGGGCAGGTATTTTATTCAAGAATTCGCGGGTCAAAAAGATGATTTCCGGGGTTATCATTTCCGGGGCTGTCCCCTGCATGTCGTGGATGAATTCCCAATCGATGAAACCCACATCCGATTTGTTATCCATATCGATTAATTGTCTCACTGTTACATGACCTCCTGGATTTTGTTTTTCAATGGTAATGATTATATTATTAATTGAAAAGTAAATCAACCCAAACCAAAATCCACCGCCCAATTTGTCTTCGACCACCAGGAACCTTTTTGTAAAAAGGTTCCTGGACTTCCAAAAACTTCAAAACGGTGCCCATCATGATGGCCGATAATCCGACGGTGAACCCGGCCAAATTCGGAGCCCGAAAAATTTTTTTTCGGATGGTATGCAGGGGAGTGAATGTGTGAAAAAAATGAAAAATCGACTATAAAAAAAAAGCCTCTCACGCCAGGCTTTGCATGAGAGGCTTATATAACTAATGGAGAGGTTTTATTGTTACTTATATTGTAGTATAGATTTAAAAAAATACAATCGGTTCTACGTTAATTTACCGTTAATAGAGAGTTGAATAAAAAAGTGTGAATGGTGAGCGATGAAGTTGTTACCCTCCCGTTTTACCCGGGACACATCGCCAGGTAAACCGGCACTGCAAAAATTCCCCACCCAGTGGGGTAGATTTTGGGAGAAATTATTGATAAAATTATAGTCCAGATGAATACGATATTTTTATTAATTTTAGCGTTGGCCCCGGGGTTTATACTCCTGTTTTTCATCCTGTTCAACGACCGTAATGAACGGGAACCCATGGGACTGGTAGTTAAAGTACTGTTTTGGGGGGCTTTAAGCGTAGCTCCCGCCGCATTAACCGAGATGCTGCTGGGTCAACTCCCGATCTACGGCAGTAATATTACTGTTAAAGCTTTTATGCAAGCATTTATACAGGTCGCATGGGTCGAGGAGCTCTGCAAACTGGGGGTCGTACTGATTTTTGCCTGGAAAAATTCCCATTTCAGTGAAGAAAATGACGGGATAGTCTATGTGGGGGCCAGTGCGCTCGGCTTTGCCATGCTGGAAAATGTGTTTTATGTGCTGAGTTTCGGTTTTAAAACAGGAATTCTCCGGTCGATTTCCGCTATGCCCTTGCATTGTTTCAGCGGCGTCGTTATGGGTTATTATGTGGGGGTGGCTAAGATTTCCACGGATCCTAAAATACAGCGCAAAAATATTTTCAAAGGTTTTTTTATTGCTTTTGTAATCCATGGATTGTACGATGCATTGCTGTTTACACGGACCCCGGCAGGCATATTGGTTTTTCCTTTGGTGGCTTCTATTTTTATTATCAGCCTGCGTCTCTTGAAAAAGGGGCGAATACAGTCGCTTTTGCGCAGCGGGACAACCCCTTACACACCGGTATCCCCCGCATTGCAGGCCGAAACCGCCGCCCCGCCCGGGAATGCCTCTCTTTGCCCTCCACAAACCGACCAGGCATGGAAACTCATCGTCTCCCGCATCTTACTCTCCCTCAGTATTATTTTCTGGGCCTTAATTTTCATCGGGGTTTCGTTTAAACCCATTTATCTCAAGTCCGGGGCTGCCGACATGATATTGGGCGGTATAATCCTGACATTTTTTCCCATCTTCTTTGGGGTCGCACTGGAGATATCGTACCGCCGAAAAAAACAAATATTATTGAAAATAACCGAATTACAGGACAAAGGTATTCCCGCAGCCGCGCCCGGGTCTTTACCTGCGGTGGTGGAATTGGATCCCCCCGGCCAATCGTGGCGGTGTATATTGTCGCGCGTATTTCTTTCAATTAGCGGCCTTTTCTGGGCGATCCTGATGCTGGCCTTTATTTCCGGCCTCCAGGGCAAAGATGTTCCCTGGAACCAAATGGTTATGGGAGGAGTTGTTTTTACTTTCTTCCCCATTTATTTCGGATTTCTCCTCCAGTATTCCTTCCAGGAACGCAAACGTTTTTTTAACACTTTACGAGAAACCATGCCGCTCGATGAAATCAAACCGGGGCACCTGGCGATCTCCCCACGTGGACAATTGTGGAAAATACTCATCTCACGATTGCTTTTCGGTTTCTGCGGTTTAATATGGACTCTAGGCATCCTGGGTGAAATAATCCGAAGCGACAGGGAGTTGGAAAAATTTTTCTTTGCTGTTTTTTCAATGATGATTGTAACAGTATTGCCATTACTGGTGGGATTCCTCCTGGAAAAATCATACCGCAAGAGCCGGAAAATGCTGATGCTCAATGATACAGGAACCCCATCGGCGCAAGACCGCAGGCTTCGACTCTATTACGAACGAGTGAAATCCGAAGCCAAGAAACCGGGCGATGGGTTTAAAAGTTGGAAAAAATGGTAAAAAACCGGTATATAAAGTCCTTACCATACCCCCAATTCCATCAACTGGCGAGTGACTGTTTTTGCCCAATCCCGGTTGGCTGCCGGGCTCGCAGGGCTTGGGTGCAAAATCTGCCCAATGCGAATATCCATCCCATCCAGGGCGCGCTGCGCACACATCTCTGAAAAACGCCCCACTCCAATCACCCATTCAGGCTGGAGTATGATTGTAATTTCTTTTAAATGCCGGTCGCAAACCGAATAAAGCGGTTTACTCTCCGATGGCTTCAATTTATCCGGTGTCCGGTTTTTACCGCTCTCCTCCATGAACACCAGGGGGCAATAATTCGCGATAAAATGATCATTGAAAAAGGATACCGGGTTCCCGAACCGCTCCTTAAAAAGTCCCCATAATCGTTTGCCGCTGACTTCCACACGGGTGCAAGCAAAACCCATTACAGGCCTTTTTGGGTGCACTACACGCGGTTTTTTAACTTTACCTTCGATTCCCAACCACTCTTTGGCTGCCTGGATTTCACCGAAAGGCACACCCGTTTGCGCCATACCCCACGGACCCGGGTTCATACCGAGGAATATGACTCTTTTCCGTCCTGCGCCGTACCGTTCGAGGTAAAGCTTATAAGGCTCCCACGCGTAATCCAGTGGATTGTATACGTACGCCACCGGGTTGGAAAAGACGAGTGTACTCACGTCGTTGTTTAACTGTCGTGCCGCTTCGATTAATTCATGATTCATCGTTCTGTCCTTTTGCTCCATTATACCATAAAAAAGAAAAGGACTTACTCGATTTATACTATAACTGAAACAAGATAAAGAATTTAGATGAAAAAAGTAGGGAACAGGAATCCTGTTCCCTACTAAGAAGAAATAAACTATTGGCAATTCATCGAGGGGCAATCGATTACAGTATACCAATCACAAAGTTCAGTAAAACATCCCGGTTCAAAGGTGGGAGCGGGCATACCGATGCCGGTTCCGCCTTTCGACGTGTTCATGTCTTTGCCCTGTAGGTTGGCGATAGTTTTCTTTTGAATTGAAAGTCTCATAATGTCCTCCTGGTTTAGTTATTTTTATTGTGTTTTGCTCTTTATTTGTTTTTGATTCATGAGAGATGAGGGGGAAATTAATCCTGGCTATAATATTTTACCACAAAACCGGTGAAAATCAAAGGCCATATCGGGTTTTAAAAAATAATTCTTAAAAAGCCCAAATCGGCACAATATATTCCAAACAACCCCAATTTCACTAACTTCTACGCCCACGTTGTCCGCCCGCCCCTGTGTCCTGTGCGACTAATCTAATTTCATTGTATTTAAAAAAAAATCCACATTGCTTTTTATATTGAAAAATTCCCCGTCTTCTTATAAAATAGTTTCATGACAACGCCCGGAAGGAAAAAAAACGAGTCCACTTATGACTAAATTAAAAAAAAAAAAGAATCGATATACCAAAAAGATGATCCTCCTGGTTACCGGCCTCGCCGTGCTCGGCCTCTTCCTGGTCTTTCTCCGCTTCCTCCGATACTCCTCCGTAAAACCCCGGGAAGACTATCTAAACTGGAACATCACCTACTCGATCTCCTTCTCCCCAAATAAAAAAATCGCACGCCTAAAAGCCCTACTTCCACACCAAACCGAGGAACACCACCTCCTAAAAGAAAATATTTCCTACTCCAAAATGGATGTGGAAATCCAAACACGGAAAAACCCTGTTGAACGCATTCTTTCTGCTGTTTCCCAGCTAAAAATCGGTTACGTCAAACTGGAAGCTCAATTCAACCTTAGAAAAAATTTAAACCCGGGGCAATTCAGCCAAAATTGCGAGGTTCTATCACACCATAAACAACAAAAATACCTGGACGAAGAAATTAATTTCCCGGTTCGAAACCCCATCGTATTCGAAACCCTTCAAAATAACCTCCACATTAACGAAAATGATCGCACCCACGAAAAACTAATCAAAATCTTTAATTTTTGCCTCTCGCTGCACTCTCCATCCCAGGAGAACACCCCCCTCTTTCTCCGGGAAAATTCCCTGTACTCCAATGTCGAAGCCGTTCTAACACATCTTTGCGCCACTCCCACCGGGAAACGCCGAACCATGACCACCCTGTGCCGCGCTTGCGGGATACCCTCACGAATTTCCGCCGGCCTCCAACTGGAAGACCGGGAAGAAGCCAAACCCCGCGCATGGGTAGAAGCCCACATGGATAACGCCTGGATCCCCTTCGACCCCGAAACCGGGCTATCCTATCATTTACCCGAAAACATAATCCCTATGGGATACAACACGGATAAAATCATCGATACCCAGAATACCCGCCATTTGATTACCTCCATCTACGCCAAAAAGAACCTCCCCCCCGTTGAACTCACTTCCCGCGAAAGCGGTACCTTCATCGCATTGATCGATTTCACCCGCCTTCCCAGCCGGATTGAAAACGTTCTCGCCGTTCTACTCCTCATGCCCCTCGGCGGACTCATCACCTCCGTTTTCCACAATATATTGGGACTGAAAACCTTCGGACACTTTACACCTACACTTTTGGCCGTCAGCTTTATGTACGCAGAACTCATCCCAGGTATTATTACTTTCCTCGCCATTTTTATCGTCGGTTTCAGCTCCCGCTTTTTCGTCGAGCATCTCAAACTCACTAAGCGGCCCAGGGTAAGTCTCGTACTCATCTCCGTTTCCATCACCCTCGCCTTTACCGTTTCCGCTATGGACTACCTCGGCCTGGAACCCGGTTCCCGCGCCATTCTATTGCCCATGGTCGCTATTTCCTTGCTGATCGAACGCTTTACTCGAAACACTTACAAAGCAGGTTTTAATTTTGCTGTCGGCAAACTCACCGGTACGCTCGCTGCTGCCTGCTGCTCGCTGCTCTTGTTCAGAATCGACGGACTGCAATGGTTTTTTATCAATTTCCCGGAAGTGGAATTCATCATAGCTGCGGCTTTGATATTAGTGGGTTTATACCGGGAGAAAGACGATAAGTCAAAACCCTTTTTAAAAAAAGGCCCTCGCGGAGGGCGAGGTTTCGGGCTTAAAAAAATTTTTGCCAGGTTTATTTTAAATGAATAATAGAAATGTAGACGGTGCGTGAAAATGTATGAATATATGACCGGGTGGCAGTGCACTTTGCTTTGTTTGGTGTACCGGTTATATGATCTCACGGAAGACGAAATCGCCCTCATCGAAAACGAAACCGAAACGAAAACAAAATCCGGGGAAAAATAACAATGGAATGGGAATAGGTGACCGGTTGCCGAAAAGAAAACAAGAACGGGAGAGGTTAAGCTGCTTTTCTTCCAGTGGACAAAAGAACTTTCTCTAACTATTGACATCCCTTTTCTAAAGGATTATCATGAACTCTTCGAATTTAATCAAAGGTTCGACTTTCCGAGAAAGGAGAATTAAATGAACAGTTTAAATTTAAATGATGATATTTTAGCCAGGCTTTCCGAGCTGAGGAAGCTCTTGAAAAACGAGGTGCTGGATGACGCATTTTTATCGGAGATAAATGGCGATCAGGCTGGAAGAATTTTGGGTGGGGCTGCCGGAGGAGGCTGCGGTGCCAATTGCCTCTGTACTTGCGCTTACCATTGCGAAAATGAATGCTCAGGATCATGTGCAGGTGTAAGAAACAAGTCACTATGTGCTACTCAACCTGTAAATGAATCTTAACAATAAGTAAAATGACGAAGCAAAAAATAATGTTTATCGGTATATACCGAAGGAGATAGATGTGCCGATAAAAGTACCGATAGCAAATTCAACAGTTAAAAGACGGATAATAACGCTTATAATTACAAAAGATTGTCAATTAGGGTGCAAATATTGCTACGAAAAGCATAAACCTCAAAACGGACAAATCATGGATTTTTCCCTGGCAAAAGAAATAATTTCAAAATACATGGAAGCAGACGATGGTTTATCTGAAGCAGAAATTGAATTTTTCGGCGGTGAACCCATGCTGGCTTTTCCATTAATTCGTGATGTAGTCGAGTGGTTTTACACTCGGGAGTGGAAGAAAAAACATATATTCATGATTAGTACCAATGGCACCATTCTTACTCCTGAAATAAAAAATTGGCTGTATAAATACAGGAAAACGGTCGTCGTAGCATTCAGCCTGGATGGAAATAAAACCTCTCATGATCTAAGCCGTAATAATTCATACGACTTGGTTAATCAAAATATGCCTTTTTTTCTAAAAAATTGGCCCAATCAACCAGCTAAAATGACAGTAGGAGCTGAAAATATTCCCCATGTTGCCGACAGTGTAATTGAATTGGAGCAGAAAGGAATCAATTTTACTGCAAATATTGTTATGGAAGATATATGGGGGGATGATATCAGAAAGAAATCCCTACTGGGAATTTACCAGGAACAACTGGATCGCCTTGTCGATTTTTATGCAATTAATACTCATTTAAAGCCAGTATACCCCATGTTAAACTGCTTTCCAAATTATATTGGTTTTCCTGATAAAGGTGCTAAAATGATTGCCGGTATTGAAAGATACTGCGGCGCAGGCCATGAAATGACCGCAATAGACATCGATGGGGTAAATTATCCCTGTCATCGATTCTTACCCTGGACCACAGGCCGCGGCGTCCCTCCGCCGGATCAAGCTAACTGTCACAAAAGCTGGAAGCCGGACAAATGTGTTAAATGCAAGATTTTTCCTTCTTGTCCCACATGTGCCGGTTTTAACTGGGAAGTAAACGGGGATACCGGTATAAGAACGATATTTCACTGCGACGCCCACAAAATAGAAGTAAAAGCCGCTACAAAACTGGAATCGATTTTCTTAAGCCGAAAATCCGACACAGAACTAAATTCGCTTTCTCCAAAAGAACGAAAAAAATTAAAAATGAAACTGGACGTTATTTACGATTTAATGGAAAATGAGATATAACCTTGACAAAATGATCCACACCAAGCGTTTCTCTATTGCATTATGCCTGGCATTCATCTCTCTCTACTCTTTTGGCCATAAAATTACCGACCTGGACAGGCTTTACTACAGCCCGGATTTAAGGATGAATGACAAGAATTTCTATATCTATGATCTGAATACGATGACTGTCGATATCTATTCACAAAAAAACAACCGGTATCTTTCATCCTTCGGCAGAAAGTCAGAAGGCCCCGGCGAATTCAAATTCATTAACATTTTCAAAGTTTATCCCGATTATATCTTCATTTTTGCGGTTGAAAAAATTTGTGTCTTCTCATTAGATGGAAAATTATTGAAAGAAACCCGAACTCCACCCAATGGCTTATATCAACAAATCGAAGATCGATTTATTTGCGAAAAATTCCCGTTTACAGGGGATAAAAACAAGGTCAAACAGGACTTTTCGATTACCGATTCAAATTTTAAAAACTCGAAAGATTTTTATACCGCAGAATACATGATTTTTTATCCAGGTTCAGGGCATGCGAATAAAAGGGAAATGGCATTAATCAGGAATACAGTAAAATGCGATGTATATAAAGATAAAATCTACATCGGAGATACTACGAAAGGCTTTTTCTTTGCTGTATTCGACCGGAATGGCAAACCCCTATATCAAATAAATCTGCCCTACGAAAAAATTCCCATAACAAATGTGGAAAAACAAGCTTATGTCGATCGATTTGTAAGTTGGCACGGAAAGAAAGTTCTGAACCTCTATCATTTATCCTTACCCGAATACTTCCCAGCTTATCTTGATTTTACAATTTCCGATGACAGGATTTATGTTCTAAAATATGTGAAGGAGCCAATGATATCCAAGACCCAGGAAGTCTATATCCTATCCACCACCGGGAAGTTATTGAAAAAAGCCAGTCTAAGCTATACTCCCGCACAATCCTATACTTTCTATAAAAACCATTACTATTACCTGATCGACAACGAGGATACTGAAAAATGGGAACTCCACAGGGAAGAGTTAAAATGAAGACGAAATTCAAAGGCAGGTATCGTATTGAATCAGCGAGGTTAAAAGATTGGAATTATGGTTCCATTGGTTTTTATTTTTTAACCCTTTGTGTCAAAAATAGGGAATATGTATTTGGGGATATTACCGATGGGAAAATGGTATTGTCGGAACTCGGCAATATCGCCAAACAATGCTGGGAACAAATCCCCGACCATTTTTTATTTGTCATCTGGATGAATTTGTTATTATGCCGAACCATTTGCATGGGATAATCAATATTGCACAACCACCATTTGCGGTTGAACCGCAAAACCATGTAGAGACGCAAGATAGAATGGTACACAACAGCGAAACCCCCTGCATCTCGCCTTTTATACCATACTTTGAACACGTGAACCCCTGCTTTTTAAAACAAATCCAGGGCCCCCCAAAAAAAAAAGAAGATTTTTTAAGAAAAATCAGAGCTCTGAACCCCGACGACGAATGTTAAACATTGAGCGAGGGAGTGTATAATATTTTGTGTCAATTAGTAAAGTGAAATATTCCAAATCGATTTAGCCTGTAGTCCACGGATTAAATGTAAATCGAGAATAAACAATTGCTGATCGGGGATTAACAGATGTAAATCGGGGATTTTAAGATTAAAACGGAGGGTTTTAAGATTAAAGTCGGGGATTTTAAGATTAAAACGGAGGGTTTTAAGATTAAAGTCGGGGATTTTAAGATTAAAACGGAGCATTTTAAGATTAAAATTGGGGATTTGAAGATTAAAACGGAGCATTTTAAGATTAAAATTGGGGATTTAAAGATTAAAATTGGGGATTTACAGATGACAATCGGGTATTTTCAGATGACAATCGGGCATTGTCATGTGAAAGCCGGGGATTTTCGTATGACAAGTGGTTTTTTGATAACGATGGGGGGACCCTGAATTTACACAAAAT
>Ga0105104_10000560_pt1 | contig 28927 bp, 26 predicted proteins | sample PPLLaktember2015_3_FD_87034 | JGI IMG/M metagenome (GOLD analysis project Ga0105104, IMG submission 87034) | Freshwater sediment microbial communities from Prairie Pothole Lake near Jamestown, North Dakota, USA - PPLs Lake P7 Core (6) Depth... | ecosystem: Environmental > Aquatic > Freshwater >...
CGGCTCCGGGGACCCGTCTCGCCAATTTTCGGTCCTCGAAAATTTGGCTCAACAGGGCGTTCCAGGGGAGCACCGACACGCCCCTATAGCACAAAAATAACCTTAACTTAGTGACATTCTCGCTTGTCCCCTTTTTTCACATACCTTTTGCCAATAGCCTGGAATAGGCAGGAATATGGACTTTATGGACAGAGAACGAATTCGTGGGACTGTGCAAAATCGTGGTAATACCAACGTAGGCGAAAACCAGCGTGCCTGCCCCCTTTTTTTATCTCTTTTTCTATTTACAAGAAATACTCTAAATGAGATTTATGGAAAATACCTGTATATCTCTTTCCTGTGCAATATTCTTTTGAACTCTAAAAAATCGTTTTGAATAAATATTCCGATGCGATAATCTCCAACCCTGATCTTATAATAATTTTCGCATCCTTTCATTTTTGACATTCGATTCATTATTTCACTGCAACTTTCAACAGGGATTAAGTCAAAAACCAATTTTTCAATTTTTTTTCGGATAGTCTGTGGTAGAGTAGAAAGGTCTTTCAAAAACTGTTTTTTGTAACTAATTTTCATTTTTATCCAGGAGTTGTCGGTAGTACTGTTTTGCTTCCATCGGGTTAAGCGATTCCGAATCTTCGGTTTCCTGGATCAGGTGGTATAGGGCATAATCTTCAAGAACTTCTTCGATTTTCTGAAAGGTATTGTAATCTATTTCTACGGCCAGCTTATTGTTGTTTTCATCGACTATGAATCTTTTTTGTATATTCAGCATAGTGCCCTCCGTTAATATCCGTTAATAATTATAGTATTAAGACCCTTCCTTGTCAAATATCATTTTTTTCGCCTGTCCCCTTTTTTCACATACCTTTTGCCAATAGCCTGGAATAGGCAGGAATATGGACTTTATGGACAATATGGACATTATGGACAGAGAACGAATTCGTGGGGCTGTGCAAAATCGTGGTAATACCAACGTAGGCGAAAACCAGCGTGCCTGCCCCCCCACGCAGTGCCAACTATAATTGAAAGAATTACGATATCAACGGAGCCTGACCATCTCACGAAACGTCGCACGATGAAACGGCACTGCAAACGTCCCCCCACGCAGTGGGGTTTTCTTGACTGTCCCCTTTTTCCCTTGCACGGTTGGGCTTTATTCGGATCCACTGCCTGGGGCGGAATTACAACTTTTTCACCTGCTTGAGCGCAAAATCCATAACCGGGTCTTTACCATTTACTAAGTCGGAGATTTCCGGCTCGATCGGGTAATCCGGGATAATACCCCGGTCCCTGGGATACCCTGAAACCGCCATACTATACCTGATCATCGGAACCGCAATCCTCAACCTGGTATTGGGAAGCTCCAAGGAAACCGCATACCCGGACGTATTCCCATAATACCCTGCCCCACACTCCTCTCCGGCAAACTTCGCCTTTTTATAATAGTGAATCAACGACGTACTTTCTCCAGTAGCAGAAAAACTACCGCCGTTAATCAAGATCAATACCTTTCCCTTAAAAGTGGGCAAAAGCGGCTGCTGTTCGCCTAAGTTAGGATGGTTGAGCACATCGTACGTCCCTTCCTGGTTTTTAGCCAATTCTTTCTCCAACTCGGCCTTATCCCCGGGACTGCCGGTCTTATCCCAAAATGAAAGCTCTATCGTTTTCATCCTCAAAGACTCATAATACTTAAACGGCTTATCATAAAGATATGCAAAAAGAATCTTACCGAAATCATCCGCACCGCCGCTGTTGTTCCTCAAATCGATCACCAGGTATTGGATTTTTTTTTCCAGTAATTGACTGAAAGTAGATTTCATAAAATCCGGGTAAACAATATTTTGATTTTGGTAAGGGCCGTTTCCAAAGGTGCTGATCGTCAAGATAGCTGCGTCGTCTTTAAATTCAAGTTTTATAGGCGGTTTGTCTTTGACATCTTCCGGGTAACGTTCCGAGTAAATTGCCATAAACTGCGGCCATGTTAGCCCTTTTACTTTCACGGTTTTTTCTTTTCCCCCCGGGTAGTCCCGGTAATTAACCGTATATTCGGCGGCTTCGCCGTACGATAAAGTATAAAAACCGTTGAAAACTGAAGCACGCTCCAATCTCCGGTATTTAATCGTTTCTATGTGCGCGTCGCCCGGCACCAGGACCAACATTTTCTCTAAAATCTCTTTCATGGGGTGACCATTTATCGAAAGCACTTCGCTGCCCACTGCCGGAATATTCATGTTTTCACTGAAATTTCGGTACACATAGGCTTTGCCTTTGAGGAATCTCAAATTAAACGGGAAAGAAATCGGTTTTTGTTGAAGATACTCTTCGCAAGCGGTCGAAAAACGCGGCCAGGTGTGACCGTCGTGGATTTTTTCAACTACGGGTGCAATCAAACCGTAAAACTCCAATTCAGTCATGGGACCTGTTAATTTTTCTTTTGCGGAATTAAAATACCCGTCCAATGCTTCTTTGGGAGTATAAAAATAAATCCCGCTGTGGGCTTCTTCCAATGCGGTACGCAGGAGTTGGAAATCTTCCAGCAATTGCTCCGGTGTGTACTTATGCCCCGGGTTATATTCCGGTGTTTTTTCCTGGGGCTTGTCAACCGCTGCCGCCTGCTGTCCCCCCAAAGTTAAACAGCCCAACATCAAGGCTGCAATTAAAGAAATCATGGAAATAAATGGTATTTTTCTCATATTTTTTCCTCCTTGAAAGTCTTTATAACGGATAGGATGTGTTATAGTTCCCAGGCATGAAATTATTTATTCTTTTCCACTTCGTCTTCGTGGGGTTAGGTGAGGTAGTTCACGATCATATCCAATTTCTTCGTGACTTCGGGAGGAAAATCCGAAGGCTCGACAAACCGGATAAGCTTTTTAAAATTGCACTTACTCAATAAAATTTCGGTGGAAGTCTGATTTGCAAATTCAGCAAACACGCCTTCGGTAAAATCGCTCATCTTGACTTTTTTAAGAATCGTCCGCTTTAAATTCTTGCTGGCGTTCCGGAACTCTTCCAGTTGGCCTTTATCTCCATTGAAAACCTCTGAAAGAAGTTTATCGAAGATGATCGAGCGTAATTTAAAATTAAAATGATCAGTGTTAATTCGATACTGAATTGAAATTATATCATAGTTTGGAAAAATTTGGTTTGATCTCCGATGAAAAACCGCGATCCAGTAAAATTTCAATCTTGTCTCGCAGGTGTATGCCCCGGTTCGCGTTTTCCCCGTACTATTGGAAACCTGGAGGCCTGGCTAAAAAATGGAGGATATAATGTCAGCAGGGACACAGATATTATTAGTCATTATCAGTTACATGGTATTACTGCTCTTATCCCGAATATCGCTAATCTTTCTTCTTGCATATCGGCGCGATATTGCAATCGGTCAGTAAGTTTTTATTGCGTATTCCCGAATATATTTTCGGTTTTTTGCAGGATTTCGGATAAAAAACACGGTCTTTAATAAAAGGAATAGAAGCAGAATCCTTTGTACATACCAGGACACACCCCGAAGCGATTACTATGGCTATTATATGTTCATCATTGAACTTGCTTTGCCGCTTTTTTGTTTTTATCTTTTTTTCCCAATTGTCTACTTCGTCATCCTTTACCCTGACTACTTTGTTCATCTTAGCATATTCCACGAGAAGTGCAAAATATTTTTTAGCGCATTTCAATTCATCGATGTATTTAGTGCCCCCGAAAACGATTTTTCCTTTTCCATTAAGAATCCACTCTTTTACAGGTTTGAATTCACTGTGAGATTCGCTTTCGACATTAAACACATCTCCCAGAACATTGGTGTCGATAATGATGCACATTTCAATTCTTTTTCAATCCAAAGCCAACAAGTCCATCTGTTCCTTTATAAAAAATTCTCTAAAGGATTTCGGTTGATTATCCCGGTAATTCCCGTTTTCTTCGATATCGATAGGGTAAACGCGGTTGCCCTCTTGGGTTCTTTCGAAGTAGAGGACCTGGGAGTCGATTTTCTCTTTCGGATTTCGCCGGTAGTTTAAGCGGAACCTGTCGATAATATAATCGCTGTGAGTTTCGATCAAAAAGTTTTTATTCTCGGAGAGTGCGAGGTTATAAATCAAACTTCCCAGCGCGGCCTGGGCTTTTGGATGCAGGTGAACCTCAGGTTGTTGGATGGCGTACCAGGCACCTTTTTCACGGCTAAATATTTCGACCAATAGAGGTAAACACTGCGATATCCCATACCCGACATAACAAATGTTAATGAGCTTTTCATTTAACCGGACCATTAATTCGAAGGGAGACGAAGGATCGTTCCCGAAGGGATTAATTTTGACGGAATTCAACAAATTACTTTCGATTCCGAAACCCTCTATAAACTTTAAAAATTGGCTGCCCGTCTTTTCATTGGATAATAATTCTTTTATTAAATACGGTGAATGCTCGCCTTCGGGCGAGAAAGTTATTTTAAAGCGATCGTATGTTCGCCTGGGTTTACTGCGTATCGGTGCTATCCAAACGAAAGGTTCTATCGCTTTAACTATCTTATAAGAAAATGGCGTAATTGTTCCTAAAAATTCCTTACTTTTCGCTTCTTTTGAAATCGCTAAAGGCATTAATATGTCGATCGGAATCGCAGTGCGATTCTGTTCGGAAATGGGGAATTCCTCTAATGGTTTAAATTTTTCTTTGCCATTGTTTTTTTCCCAATTTTTTATTTTTTCCAATACTTTTTGAGGGGAGAAGTCTATATTTGAGATATTTTGAGCTTTCTTTACCCGGTACTCATAGAATTTCCCCGAAAATTTAAATTCCATTTCAACCTGGTTATCCAAATAGTTGAAATGCGAGAGGAACGGCAGGTCATTCTCACCGGTAAAAGTCAATAAAGTAAAAATGGCTTTATTTTGATTTTTATTTGATGATTCGGTTACGATGAACCCGATTTTAAAATAATTCCGGTCTTTCGACTCCATGTTCACGATATTTTTAAAATTCCCCAGGTCAACCTGGTCTGTATTAAATTCATACTGCTGCCAGAATCGATTAAGAGAGAATAAGTTGATAAGGGATAAAATCGAAGTTTTACCGGTGCTGTTTTCCCCGATCAAAAAGTTTACTTTTTTTATGGGGATCAGTGTATCCTGGAATCCCCTGAAGTTATCTACATATAAGTATTTCATTATAAATTCCTCATTTTCCAGGTTACATTTTACACCAAATCGCAGTTTTTTAAAATTAAATCGCTCCTTTTTTTTAGTTTTTCTCTGTTGTTTTAATATCTCCAGTCCTTTTTTGTTCCATTTGCATTCCTTTTCCACGTTTTGAATCGAGCAGTCCTGGAAAAAAGCGCCGGGAAAAAGTCAAAAAATCAAGCACCGCCCCCGGTTCGCGTTTATTTCCCCGAGGGTTACTTTAGACTTGAACCCGGGCGACGTCAACTCGAAAACCTGGAAACCGCTAAAAATTGTTTTGAAAACGACTTTCCCTTCAGACGAAGCCCGATGCTTTCCCACTAAAAAAGGTTTCCCCGTTACTGTTATGTTTTTTATGGTTATCTTTCTCCCCGCAAAAGGAAACGCTGTAACCGTAAACGAATGAACCCCACCGGGACCCCACGCGGTCATCAACAACCGCGAACCGGCATTGTCCCAATACGCTGTGATTTCATTGATTTTGTTCTTTTCGGTATCGTTGGATACCACCGTGGGAAAAGAAGAGGGCTTCTGACCGCAGACGATTTGTAAGGTTGCAGATGTACCGGGTTTCAACGTAGGTAATACGATCTCTTTTTCTCCATACGAACCGCCAAAAGAGATTATTGGATTGGAATCCAGGGTAACCGACCGGATTTCTTTCTCAGCCATCAAGGTCAAACCGGTCACTGCGTCTTTTCCATTGTTGGAAATGGTAAAAAGATGACTTAAATTCTCCTCCGGATATTGTCTTCGACCACCAGAAACCTTTTTGTAAAAAGGTTTCTGGACTTCCAAAAACTTTTGATTATAATCTTTATTAATAGTTATTGGAGGAGTCGGGATGATGGAGACATCGGGGAGAGACACAAGATAATCTGCCCAGGTAGATATGGTGGGCGACCAGAGTAAACCCCCGGCACGCCTCAAAACCATGTGTTTTAAACTCTCATCGAAAACCGGGTAGATTTCGATTTTACCGTTATTATTATAAAACACTTTGCCCGACCAGGCCGGCCGGCCCAAATACTCATGGGTGATATGCACGCCATTTTCTGCGATAAGGCCGTCGATATTGACCGGACCATAATAATCGAGACCTTTGAAACCGGACATGACCGTAGTCCAGAGATAGATTTTTTTCGAATCCGCGGGATTGTGATCGATACGATTGTTGTAAAAAAGTAAAGGCCGTATGGCGTCGGTAAACTGCGGACTGAGCATATTGAAGGATTCTTTTCCCAGTCTGAAATCGATATAAGCCCAGGCATATGAGTAATTATAATCATCAAGAATGTCCAGGATATAGTTTTTATGGTCTTTCACAGCGCCCTGCGCAGACAGGTCTTCCAGGTTGTTCCGTCCATCCCCCGCATTGTGGTCGATCCAGTTCCTGGAATTGTAGGGGATGAAGGCTTTTAACCCTTCCTGTACTTTCCTTCGGCTGTCCGTATTCCATGAAATCGTGTGAGGCACGATTTCGACCCCGTCGCTATACAGCCGATCGATAAACCCCTTGATGTCCGCATTGGGGTTTTCCAACGCATAGTCCTGGCTTCTTACAAAGGTGCCGTGGGTCCACCCGATCCCCCTGCCGGCAATGCCTTGTGTTCCATACCGGGGATCCGTGGTGTCTGCCGTACCGTATGCGATCGCCCTGGCAGCATCCAATTGCCAATCATCGGGATGCGTGGTAAATATGAAGGTGGCATTGTATCCATAAGGTTGACGGGTTTTAATCACATAAGGGATAGACTCCCCCGCAGGTAACACCGCAAAATAGAGCGATGCAGAGTGCGTGTCGTTGACTTCCCTCCGGTTTTCATTAAAAGAGAGTTTTTTCAGCTTTTCTCGTTTTAAAAGGAATTGAATATGCGGATGATTCGCAGCATAATCGGAGTAAAAGCTAACCAATATATCGCCTTCCGCGGCCTGCACTTTCATGGAATCCATGGAGTCGAAGCCGGGGAAATACAATCCGTTGGCAAACCGGATCACGCGGGGCGTATACAAATCCGACCAATAGGTTTTGGATGTATCCAAAGGAATTAATTTCAAATCCCGCGTCATGATTTCACATTCCCCGCCGGGACCCGTAAAATCAAAACGCTCTTCCACCACATCCACGCTTTTTTTGTAAGTGATGGTTACGGTATAGTAAATGTAGGGGGAATGCTTTTGGAGTTTATACCGGTGAACTATACGCGCATACTCGAAACTGTCGCACGTGACTTCGATGAAAACGGCCCCGGTTTTTGGGTCTTTCTCCACTTTGGTTAAAGGCGAGGAGAAATCGAAAATCGAATCGTATTGAACTGCGGGGGATGAAGCACCGGGGGTCTTGTAACTCAAATAACACCGGGGAGAGGGCTTTAAAATAACAGGGCCGTCTCCGGGCCGGGTAATAGTAAACGAGCCGTTGGGGTTCAAAGCAAAACGGTAATAATCGGTCTCAAAAGAGGGGAGGGTGTCTGAAACCGCGGCGAGTATACCTGGAAATAAAAAGCAGGACAAAACAAAGGCAAAAAGATATCTTCGACGACCAAAAATTCTTTCGTGAAAGGGTTTTTGGATTTCCCAAAGCTTTTGATTATAATACCTTTTAAGAAGTTTTGGGAAGTGTCGAGAACCCGCCCATCCGTGATGGCTTACAAAAAGGTTCCGACACAAATCAGGGCCTGGTGTTGGTTTCATTTTTTTTCTTAAACTGGGCCGGAGTCAGTCCTGTATTCTTTTTAAAAGCGGTATAAAAAGCCACAACCGTATTAAACCCGGCATCAAAAGCCACCAACGCGATCTTTTGATCTTTTCGCTGCGGGTCCTGCAAAATAACTTTGGCTTCTTCTACCCTGTATTGATTGATGAAATCGGGAAAATTCCGGTTCATTTTTTCATTTAATATGCGAGACAACAAATGGTGTGAAATAGACATTTTTTCCGACATGACGGGTAACGAGAGATTCGGATCCCGGTAAATTTTTTCCACTTCCACCAGGTGCAGGAGTTTCTTCACACATTCATCGGCAAACCTCGGATTGAGAGGAGCGTCTTTATACTTCGCCTTTTTTTCGAGGGCTTTCTTTTTGTACAGGATGGTGCCGCCGGCTGCGGATAAAGTAAGAAATAAAACAACCCCGATTTTAAAAAAAGCCGTTTCGGTAAAATAGGATTTTAAAAGGACCTGTAGGGTCGAAGCGGTAGGGTTCCACAGGCCTTCGCTGTTGCATGCCGTGACGTGGAAGGTATATAAACCGGGACGGAGATTTTGATATACAGCGGCGCGCTCTTTTCCCAGCGGTAAAAACATCCACTGGGTATCGACTCCGTCCAGTTTGTATTTAAAACGGATTTTCTGGGACGAAAGAAAACTGGGGGCTGTAAAAAGAAACTTTAAACGGGTGACTCCCCTTGCTGAATATGGGGCGGGCTCTGTGTAAAGGGGAATCGGCTGATCATTAAAAAAAACACTTTCCATGATTATGGGGGGAGGAACTTTATTGATGGGAATGTCGGTAGGATTCACGACGGAGATTCCTTTTTTGGTAATGAACCGGAACTCCCCGTTTCGGGTCTTGAGAGCGGAATGCCTGGAGAATTCATTGTTGAATTCCAGGTCCGGCAGACCGTCCGCGATACCGAAGGAGACACAGTTGATGGGGTTCGACGGGTCGTCGGCAAACAGGTTCAATTCCATTTTATCCAGTCGAAGTATCCCGCTGTCGCTCATTAACCAGAATTTACCCTGGGGGTCTTCGAAAAACTGGTATATAAAATTGGTGATCATCCCTTCTGCCGTGGTATAGGATGTGATTTTCCCGTTTTTAATCCGTTTCAAACCTTCCCCGTGGGTAGCCACCCAAAATATACTTGATTTTTCTTTCGTTTCCCCCGGATCTTCGTAAATACAGGAGATGGGTATATCTTTCAAATAATACCGGGAATCCTTCCGGGTTATATCCCCGTTTTTAATCATATGAATTCCTTTATCCGTGGCCAACAGGATGTGGTGATTTTTATCTTCATAGATATTATAAACGATTTTTCCCCGTAAAATCCCCGGTGATTTTAAGGAATCCATGATGCCGTTTCGCAGCCGGCTGGCGCCGTCGAAAGTCCCGAACCAGAGATTGCCGCTGCTGTCTTTAAATATAGAAGTTACCAGGTTATCTGCCAGGCCTTCCCGCGTGGTTAATGAAACGAAGCCCCGATTTTTTTTATAAAAAACCCCTTTTCCATTGGTTCCTACCCACAGCGTGCCGTCATCGTCTTCCAGGACAGCGGTGTTGAAAGTACCGGTTAAACCCGGTATACAAAGGGATTCCGTAACGGAACCATCCCGGCATCGCCACAATTTACCATCGACGCCGCCGATCCAGGTATCGCCTTGTGGGGTTTCACACAGGGAAATAAAAATCTCTCCCTTTTCTGTCTCTCCTGTTTGTGAAACATGGGGGTTATAGGACATGAATTTCCCCTCTTTTAGCCGTCTCATGCCGGAATCATACGAGCCGATCCACAGGCTTTTTTCCCGGTCTTCCGTCACGCAGGTAATGGTTAAAGGTTCCAGCATTTGTTCGATGACCACACCGCCGCCTTCTTTTTTTTGAATTCGGTTTAGGCCTTTGACTGTGCCTACCCATAAATTTTGGTCGGAATCTTCAAGGATATCTGTAATATAATTATCGGATAACCCGTCTTGGGTGGTATATTTCACGGTCCGTTTCTCCACCGCTTCGTAAAGCCCGGTGTTGGTGCCGATCCACAGCGAGCCGCTGTGATCTTCGAACATACAGATCGTTAAACCGTTTTCGATTCCCTGGACCGGGTAGGGAACAAACCGGCCGTAACGATATAGAAAAATACCTTTTTCCCGTGTAGCTACTAATAAACTGCCTTTACGGTTTTCGATAATGCCGTTAATCTTGTTGCCGGTCAAACCTTTGGAGGGGCCGAAAGAGACGAATTCGCCGTTGGAAAAGCGGTCCATGAAGCCGCTGAAAAAACTGATCCAGAGGTTTCCTTTCATGTCGTCGCGGATGAACCGGACGCGGTCTTTGGTGAGACGGTCTTTGGCGGTGTATGTGGTGTAGGAGGCGTCTTTAAATCGGTAAGAAGTCAGGCCGGCCTGGCTGCCGATCCACAAGGTACCGGTGCGGTCGACAAAAAGAATGTCGGGTATAACATTTTTATCGGCCTCCGCCGGTTGACCCTGTTTATCGTAAATAAAGGGAATTTGGGTAAATTTAATGCCGTCGAAACGGATCAAGCCGCGGGATGCAGCGATCCACAAATATCCGTCCGGGGTTTGGGTGATGGAGAGGATGGTTTGCGACGGGAGGCCGTCGGCGATCTCCCATTTATCGATGATGTAACGGGATACCGGTTTTCCCGGGTTCAAACCCGCTGCTTCAATGGAAAATAGAAAAATGAAAGCAGGAATAGGCACTAAGGATATAATCCCCCGGTAAATGCTTTTAATTTTTTTTCCCATATTTTCTATCATAGAGGTCAGCGCTATAATGATATGAAAAAATAATTTATTTTTCAATGGGGATCAGTAAAAATTCTAAAAGAAACTTTTGTGGAGAAATCGAATTCGATTTGCCGCCGGTTTTGTCGGTCATCACCGGTGGGTTTTTGAGATTATGATCAAAACTCTCCCTGTGCTCCCCGTGAGCCCTGTTAGAAAACTCTCTTTTCGGTTCCGGCTTGACCGGGTTATGTTATAGCTGCACGTAGTGTGAGGAAAACCAATTTCATATTAAACCCGTATTATTCACCTTAAACTATTTGAAACATTTTTAGGAGGACGTATAAATGATAAAAAAGAAGAATATTCTCGCGTATTTGGCCATATTAATACTGGCCCAATCGGTTTGGCTTACAGCACTCCCCGAACCCCAAGAAACCATCGAAGGGATTTGGGTCGGTGTGTTAAAAGTATCGTCTATCGAATTGAGAATCGTTTTTAAAATTTCAAAAAAAGCAGACGGTTCATTTACCGGGACACTCGACAGCCCGGACCAGGGAGCAGCGGATATCCCCACAGAAGAAGTAACCTACACAGAAGGCAATGTAACCATTAAATGCAAAACAGTGGCCGGCGTTTTTGAAGGAACCATGAAAGAGGGAAACCAGGAAATCGAAGGGACCTGGAAACAAGGAGGGGGCTCCCTACCGCTTACCATAAAACGTACCGCCGAGGTCCCCAAAGTCAACCGCCCACAAACACCCCAAAAACCTTTCCCCTACAATGAAGAAGAAGTGATGTATGAAAATAAAAAAGCCGGGATTCAATTTGCGGGGACATTAACTCTACCCCGGTCCGAAGGCCCGTTCCCGGCAGTGATCCTGATTACAGGTTCAGGCCCCCAGGATCGCGATGAAACTATTTTTAACCACCGCCCATTCCTGGTAATCGCCGATTACTTAACACGAAACGGTATCGCTGTTCTCAGGGTCGACGACCGCGGCATGGGTGGTTCCACTGGAAAAGATACGAAACCCACTTCCATGGATTTTGCCGACGATGTGCTGGCGGGTGTTGATTTTATTAAAACACGAAAAGAGATAAATCCCAAACAAATAGGACTCATCGGGCACAGCGAAGGCGGGCTCATCGCCCCTATCGTCGCCTCAAAATCCGATGATATTGCTTTCATCGTCATGATGGCCGGAACCGGTTTGAACGGCGAAGAAATCCTGCTGCTCCAGAGCGCCCTTATCGCGAAAGCAGGAGGAACACCCCAGGAAAGAATCGACAGGGAAAACAAATATCAAAAACAAATCTACTCGATACTGAAAGAAAATAAAGATGATGTGTCGGCTGAAAAACAAATCCGTGCCATTTTCACAACGGCCCTCGCCGAATTAACGGAACAAGAAAAAAAAGAAGTGGGCGACGTTGAAACGTATATTAAGGTAAGCATTAGCCAACTCCTTAATCCCTGGATGCGATTCTTTTTGACTTTTGATCCCAAAACCGCCCTGGTCAAAGTTAAATGCCCCGTACTGGCCATTAATGGAGAAAAAGACCTCCAGGTTCCACCGAAAGAGAATTTAGCAGCCATCGAACAATCTTTTAAATCCGGGGGAAATAAAAATTATACGCTTAAAGAATTCCCGGGACTGAACCATCTTTTCCAAAAAGCGACTACAGGAGCTGTTTCGGAATATGCAAAAATCGAAGAAACCATCTCTCCGGATGTTTTAAAACTGATGGGGGACTGGATATTGGCTTTAACCAAGAAGTAACCGGGTTAAGCTTAAAATTCGCTTTGAATTCAAATTAAGGGGGCACCGACACGCCCCCTTCACCGGAAAGAAAAGCTTATCTTACTGCGTGGGCGGATCCAAATCCGCCCATTTTTTTTAGTTTTCGTAAAATCCCTTAGAACAAAGAGAATTTATGCGGTCATCTTTTTACACGCCCGGTATATATCGTCAAAGACCTTTTCAAGTTTATCGGTGGGAGTGGATGAAAACGCAATCCGCAGGACACCTTGATCCCGAAGGGCAATAATTCCCGAACTAAAATTTTTCAACATTTCCTGCCGGATTTCTTCCACGTCAAGCCCCCTGGGTCTTAAACACATAAAATACCCGGAATTGAAGGGCAGCGGATCGAAATACTCTTTATATTCGGGATGACGGGCGAGAACCTGCTTCACCGTTTCAAACCGTACTTTCATTTTATTGAATTTGGCTTCTTTGTCAGCTTTATATGAAGGAGAATTAAAAGCTTTTAAAACGAGGGTTTGAGTTAAATGGCAGGCGTTGGATATGTTGCACCGGACAGCACCGGCGGTTTTGTTTTCCAGGGCGGTATACAACTCCGCGGTTCCATTCTTTATTCCATAGGTGATAAAACCGATGCGAAACCCCCAGGCATACTCTTCTTTAGTAACGCCGTCCACTTTCACGGCCAATAAGTTTTCATGGAGGTCCGCTAATTCGGCAAACAAGGATTCTTTATAGATTCCTTCTTCAAAAACGAGCCCGAAATAAGCATCATCCATGATTACAATGACCTGGTTCCCTTTTTCCGCCAATTTTTTCAATGCGTCTTTAATCCGTGCGGCTGCTTTTACCGTGGGGGTATAGCCGGCAGGGTTGTTGGGGAAGTTCAGGATGATGATCTTTTTGCCTATTTCACCCTCGTTAATGGTTTTTTCGAAGGATTCGCTGTCGAAGTCTCCGTTGTTAAAGAAGTTAAAGGGTTTCATATTCACATCGCACCCATTGGAGAAGATCAGTGAGTAATTATCCCAGAACAAATCCGAATGAAAGAGGGTGTCGGATTCGTTCATAAAAAGGAAGCCGAGAACGCTTAGCGCATGGGTTAACCCTGCGGAAACAATGGGGCTGCCGATGAGTTTGCCTTTTAGAGTGGGATTCTTTTCGACGATTTTTTCTTTCCATTTTTCACGAAGGGCTTGAACGCCGAAGCTGGGGGCATAAGGGAAGGCTTCCTTCTTGTTGATGTTTTTGGTGTTGAGGTTTTCCAGGACTCCCTCCAGGGCCATGGGAGACGTATCGTCTTCCAGGGCGATCCCGATAGTGGCATTGATTTCTTTGGTCCGGGCATCTTTGTCCTGGGCAAGGATACCTTTACTGGGGTAATAGATTTTTTTTCCCCTGGGTGAAAATAAGTCATAAATCATCGGGTTGAGTTTTTGAATCGCTTTATTGAGGGATTCGGCCTCAGGATGTATTTGATTAAGCATAGTAACGACCTCCTTGTACTTATTTAATTATACCTCTTTTCTCCGTCGGATATCAAGAAAATTTTTTTTTGATAAAGTATTTTTTACAAACAAAAATTTTTGGAAGTCCAGGGAAACCTTTTTCTAAAAAGGTTTCCCTGGCTTTTCCCCGGTACCGAACCGTGTATTTTGGTTTTGAAAACCCATTTGACAAAAATATTTTGATATGCTAAAACGTATGGATATCATGATGGCAATGTTGGACAAACCAGATCGTAAGTGAGAATATATTACATGAGAATCGATTATTTTGGAAAAAGCGATAAAGGCCGAGTCAGGAAGACAAACGAGGATCACTTTGCCATTGAAAAAATAAACCCGGATGAATACCTTTTTGTCGTGGCGGACGGGATGGGGGGACATCGTGCAGGGGATGTGGCTTCAAAGCTGGGGACCCTATCGTTTCTCAAACACTATAAGAAGTGTCGAAAGAAAAAATACGCCATTTTTAATTCGATGAACCGGGCGCTGCTTAAAGCTAACACAGCAATACTGGATAAAGCGGATGCAGACCCGGAAAAGCGGGGAATGGGTACTACGTTCAGTGCGATGGTCATTTCGGATTCAAAAGCGCATATGGTTCATGTGGGTGATTCCAGGATATACCTGGTCAGGAACGACACGATCGAACAGGTAACCACGGATCATACATTTGTAGGAAAAATGGTCGAGGAGGGAAGGCTCTCCGAAGAGGAAGCCCGCGAACACCCTCAAAAAAATATCCTCTATATGTCCCTTGGCGCACGAAAAGCCTTCGAACCGGAAATCGATATGCAGTTGGACCTGGAAGAAAACGATATCCTTATTATATGTTCCGATGGGCTCAGCAATATGGTGGAAGACAAAGTCCTTAAAGAGTACGCGGTATCTTATGACCCGAAAAAGGCAGTGGAAGAACTCATCAACCTGGCCAACGACAACGGCGGACAGGACAATATCACCCTTTTGATCACCCGCGTAGAGCCGAATCGCGAACCGGACAAAACCGAACCTATCCCGATTATTAAAAAAAAACCCTTCTCTTTTATTCGTAAATTTATTAAAAAGAATACCACGGAGGAACCATGACGTTGAAATCCTTCTTAACTAAGATTATACCGGGAAAAAAACCGGACGATGTCCCCCCGGTGGAACCGGAACAAAACGAAGAACCGGTTCAACATCAAATGTCGTTTGAAAAATTAGACACTCGAATCGAACCTCTGGGAAAATTCGCTGAAGTCGATGTTTATGTCAGCAGCGATAAAATCGGTATCCACACACTGGCTGGAGAAACACGCATCGGACGCGACCCGGGCCAGTCCGATATCGTCATCTCGGAATTGATCGTCTCAAAACTCCACTGCTCGATCTACTCCATAGGTCCAGACTATTTCATCAGGGATTTCAATTCCACCAACGGCGTCTACGTCAATAACGAACGAATCGTGGATGAACACCCCCTTCAACATAACGATATTATCTTACTGGGTAAAAAAGGCACTGTCAAAATGATTTTCCATATAAGATGAGATATCCCTGCTATTTCATCCATTCATATAACGGAGGCATTATGAAAAAAAATACCATTATCACTATTACTTTAGTTGTATTCCTGCTGTCCATCATGTTTGCAGCGGTTTCATACGGTGCCATCAAAATCGAAAGCATCGATAAAGACCGGATACTGGCAGCCGGTGAGGAATGGAAAAAAAATTACACGGATTTCGAAGTGGACTCGGCTATCCTGGATACACTGAAAACGAAAACCGGGGAAAATTTGAGGATCGATATCTACCTCGCTATTTGGTGTGGGGACTCCCGCAGCAATGTACCGAAATTTATTAAAATCCTCGATGCACTGGAAGCCCAGGGTTTAACGGTGAACTACTTTACCGTGGAACGAAAACCCAGTTCCGATGTGAAATATTTTGTAGAAGAACTCAAAGTAGAACGGGTTCCCACTTTTATCTTTTACCGCGGTGGAAAAGAAATCGGGCGAATAATCGAAAATCCTCAAAAAAGCTTAATCGAAGATTTCCTGGATATCGTGTTTTAACCCGGGAGAAGATCGGCTTAAATGGGCAAACTCAATTACTTGCTGGCTATTTTTTTTATAGCCGCATCGGGGTATTTGCTCATTAGCCAATTGGAAACCGCAACGGGGTTTGTTTCCCGGCAGATCGCCGGCGACGTGGAAAAATTGATAGAAATTCAAACCCGGAAAGTATACGGTGAATTGAAGCGGTACCCCAATTCAGGGATCGAATTCGAAACCCGGGTCCTGGCAAAATTGGAATTCCATCGTTTTCCCTTCCGGGTTTTCATTAAAAAATTTCAGCCGGGGGATACGTTTAAACCGGCGGTTTTTCTCCTCGTTATCAAAGGAAAGACAACACCATCGATCTTGCAGTGGATGGAGTACTATGGGTGTGAATATGAAAGGAATTTTAATTATAAAGGAAAGTTAGCCGGGAGGTAACGAAATAGAAAAAGAAACTTTTCGAACACGGTGAAGGGTATCTTGGGGCAGCTCCAGGAGGAGTCGGGTTATTGTTTTTCCCAGTACCGGATGCGGGGCAAGGGGGGCGATTTCGCAGAGCGGAACCAGGACGAACGCCCGGCGGTGCATCTCTTTATGTGGGATTGTCAGTATTGGAGTTTGAATGACGGTCTCCCCGGCCAAAACGATATCGATGTCGATAATGCGGGAAAGATTATGTGAATGAAGCGTATCCCGGCCCATGGAGGTTTCGAATTCCTTGATTTTTCCCAGCAATAACAGGGGGGAATCGGGTGAACGAAACGCAGCCGCCTGGTTATAGAACATCGCTGTACCGGGTGCCATTCCCTCGGGGTCGGTCTCGTAAACCGCAGAAACATAAAGGATTTCTCCGGTTCGACTCAAAAACTTTAACGCTTCGGACAGGTTGGCGGATTTGTCTCCCATGTTGGACCCCAGCATTAAAAAATAATCGAGCCGATTTGACGTATTGTTCATTTTTTATTATTATCATATATTCGGTTTCCTGTCAAAAAAAAATTTTTTAACCGTGAACCGAAAACAAATTATTTCGTTTCGTAGTTGTAATTCACATTTTTTAGGAGGAAAAATGAAACGCATTTTTTCGATACACATTATAGGCTTCATTCTTTTTTCAATACCCCTGTGGGCCTATAAATATGAAAATACAGTGAGACGGGCGATACCCGTCAAGCCGGATACGGTATTCAAATTAAATACAGTACGGGGCGATGTCGAAATATCGACTTACGAGGGAGATAAAGCCATTTTTGAAGTGAATTTCCAGGCTTATGAACGATCGGAATTGAGTAAAGCGTTGCTTTCCATCGAATCCCATCCCAACGAGATTTCCGTTTCCTCAACGGCAAGCATTGCCAAATCCAGGCTGACTCTCCTTTTCAAGATAAAAATCCCGGTTCAAGTGAACAATATCGAAATTATTACACAAAACGGCGAGATCGTATCGAGAGGAATGTACCGTCATCTTGCATTAAAGACGGGGATTGGAAATATCCATTTTACCGGTAGTTTTGCAGGATGCCTGGTCAATACGATTAATGGGGATGTAGATGTGGAAGTGAAAAACCTTTTAAGCGGGAATTTAACGGTAGATACGCCAAACGGTTCGATCCGGGTAACGCTGGATGAAGATTCGGCTTTCACTGTCGAGGGTTTCACGCGAACGGGGGAAATATCCAGCGATTTTAAATTCGGGATTAACCGGGGAACGGCAGGCACGACGCTGGCAGGTAAAGTGAAAGGAGAGACGCATCGCGTTAAATTAAATACGGTCAACGGCGATATCGAATTAATCAAAAAATAAACCCTTTACCGGGTTTTGGGTTTGATTTCGACCTGGAAACCGCCGGCCAGGGTGTTGGAGAGGTAAATTTTTACGAAGTATATGGTCCCGTTTCCGTTAAATGAGTAGGTAGGAAGAAGGTTTTCGGGGCGTATCTCGATATTGGAGTCGTCTTTTTTCCCGGTTCGTTTGGAGATGCCGCGGACATCGAAATAAAGACCGTTAAACCGGGGTTGAGTCCCACGAATTTTAAAATACTGTCCCATTTCAATATCGATTTTTCCCCAATTGGGTATGGTTTTCGTTACGCCGTTCACATCCGCTTCGATTTCCCGGATCGAATCTTTTTTGAATTCCCTTAAAAAGATTTTCCCGATTTCGATATGGTTTTTTTTAATCACGATATCGGCGGAGGAGGAAAAAACAAAAGCTTTATTCAAATCGGAAAGGCTCCCCCACCTGGAGATATCGGCGGATAGGCCGGCTTTGTAATTGGAAAAAACCGAAGTAATGATAACGGTATCTTTGGGGTTCAATCGCAAGTTGGTATTGCCGTTGACCCGGATCACATCCCGGCCGTTTTTAAGGAATTCGACCCAATACAATAAAGGTTCCCGGAGTTCCGGCTCGGTGAGGGTGAATTCCAGCCCGAATTCCAGCATGATTTCTTTTAAAACGATCAACTGGTACCGGACTTTATGGGCGAGGGTGGGAAGTTCTTTCGATGTTTCCAGTCCGAAAGCCGGTATGGAATAGGTGGTTAAGGCATAATACGTGGCGGACTTTTTCATTTCCGGGAATTTGGTCTGTTTAGCGATGGAATCGTGGTCCCAGAAACCGAAGTGGTGGTTTTTGTTTTCGATCTGGCTGTTGGCGCGTTCCAAGATACGTTTCCCGATTACTGCCAGGGGGATTTGCCGGTTTAATTTAGTGGAAAAAAAATTGGCGCTGTCGATGATCAAGCTCTGGCCATATTGAGTTTGGTTGTATTTGCTTGAAATATATGTTTCCCGGTGGAAACCGAAGGCATCGTGGAGATTAACGAACACATCGGCTTCTTTCATCAGGTTTTTAAGTAGTTCGACTACTTCCGAGTCCGGGTCGTTGGGTTTCTTTTGGGGGATAAATTTCCGGTTCATGTCGCCGTAGATTTCACGGCGGTTCAGGATGATGGAGGGGAAATTAACCCGCGGGACAATGATCAGGTTCCCTTTGGCCAATTGAATACCGGATAGTATTTCAGGTGCAAAATGCCCACCCGGTTCATCGCCGTGGATCCCCCCGAAAATCAATATCGTAGTGCCGGGGTTTTTGCCGTTTATCCGGATCACTTCCAATTGGTGGTCTGTGTCTTTGAAATAAATTTCACTGGCGGCATGAAGGCCGGTAAAACAGAGCAGGTATATGGCTGGGAGGCAAAAAAATGGGAGTGTTTTTTTCCTGGTTTTCATTATTATTAGTGGTTGATGAAGTAGCTGACGATTTGTTCAAATGCATTTTTCCGGTTAAGCAGAAACAGGGTGATGCTTTTAACCTGGAAATCCTTTGCTTTGGGCAGGGTAATGGAAAACTCGCGGTTTTCTACTTTCAAAGCGCCGGCAAAATCCTGGGGAACTCCGCCGTTTAAAGAAACGCCTTCCAGGGTTTGAAATTTTTCTTCTTTTCCTTTTTCCAATCGAATCACGGGGATGACTTTCAAAGAAGACGCGGGGTTTGAATTTACGGCAAGCATGGTGAATTTTACTTTATCTGCCATGAATTGGATGTTTTTAAGGCGGATATCGCTGGGAACAACTGTAGTTGTTCCGGTTTGAGTTTGCGATTGAGATTGGGATTGAAGCTGTTTGAGGAAATCTTTTCGAAATTCCGCGATAGTGACGAAATTTTCATTGTCCAATTCGACTTTTGCCGGTGAAGGCATCGAGGAGCTGGTTTCGTCGACGATTTTGGCAAAATCGCCGGCTTCTCTCCAATATTGGATTTTTTGGGTTGAAAATTGGTTGACATCGGAAATGTACAATTGGTTAAAATGGGCGACAACGTATTTTTCAAACGCATACAATTGGATATTGGAAAAAAAGACGCGGATAAAACGGTACCGTTGGTTCAACAGGTTTTTATGACTTTTGAACTGGGAGAGGTTCATGCCGTCGTAGGCGAAGTTCTCGTCGTAGCAATCGATATAGCCATCGATATTTTTTTCTTCCCACCTGGTTTTCCATTCTTTCAAAATGTTTAAAAAGTGTTCTCTTTTTTTTTGGATGGAGTCGACGGTTTCGTATTTGATTTTTTCGTAGATACAAATGGGGGTTCGATTAAGAAAGATGTATTTGGATATTTTAATGAGGTCTTTATTATCCAGGACGACGCATCCGCGTGAGTTGTAGGGGCTTTTAATTTTATTGGGGTCGAAGGCGCCGTGGAGCCAGATGCCGGATCCATCTTTTTTGTCGCGTTTATCGATGGGGTTGGGGTAATTCATGGTAAATGCTTTTTCGCCGTAGTCGTCGGTTTTGGGTAGTTCGCCGGAAGAGAGGATTTGTTTGAAGAAATAGATTCCTTCCGGGGTTTTCATATCGCCTTCCAGGATTTTTGGCCCGTTATTTTTCCCGGATGTTATTTTAAATTTTTCGATAGGCTCTGGATTATAATTGGAATAAATCAACAACGTTTGAGAGAGTTTTTCCACGACGAGGATATATTGTTCATCGCCGTACCGGTAATTTAACAAGCATGAGGGGATCATGGGCCCTGTGTTTGTGTTTGAAAAGAGTGGAAGAGACATTATGGCTATTTCCACTACCAGTATGGATATGGATAAAATAAAGATAAAAAATTTCGGTCTCAAATTATTCCTCCTGCGTAATAATAATTCGATTTGTTTTGATGTAAGTGTAACAGGTGACATGGTTCGATTTTCACAGAGAAAGCCTAAATGTATTTTTTAATTTTTTCGATGATTTCGATATTTTTTTGGATGCCGATATCCACCACTTTATAGAAAATATCTTTTGGAATGATACTTTCTTCGGCAAAGGCCTGGACTTCGACGATATCGCCGTTTTCGGAGGAAACGATATTGATATCCGCGTCGGCTTTGAAGTCTTCGTCGTAGTTAAGGTCCACCAGGATTTCGTTATCGGTGATACCGATGGAGACGGCGGCGATAAAGAGGATCGGTGGGATGTCCCGGATCACGGTATCATAGACCATGCTGCGTATGGTTTTGGCCAGGGCCAGCATACTTCCGTTGATCGCTGCGCAGCGGGTTCCCCCATCGGCCTGGATCACATCCGCATCGACATTGATGGTAAAACCTTCGATCTTTTTCAAATCGATGGTGGTGCGCAGGGCGCGCCCGATAAACCGTTGGATTTCGATGTGCCGGTTGTTGATTCTCTGTCGTTCCCGTTGAACCCGTTGATTCCCGGTAGAACCGGGGAGCATCGAATACTCTGCTTGAATCCATCCTTTGTCGCTGTTTTTCAAAAAGGGCGGGACTCTTTCTTCGTAAAGAGCGGTGCATAATACGATGGTGTCGCCTTGCCGGCTGAGTGCAGAACCCGGTACATTCTTGATGTAATCCGGTTTAAACGAAATTTCACGTAATTGGAGATTGTCTCTGTTATCTTTTCTCATTGGGAATTCCCTCCTGGGATTTTATTTGTGGACCTGGGGAGTCCTGGGGTCTTAATGGTTTGTCTTTCCAGCGGTCATGGAACCAGAACCATTGTTCCGGGAATCGGCGCACTTTCTCTTCGATGAGTGCGGTGCACTCCTGTGTCATGAGGAGGATATCGTGTTCCGGGTCGTCGCCCCCGGGGGCTTTGATTTCCTCCAGTAATTCCATGACGATTTTTTCTTTTTCATAATGAAGGAATATGGGGATCACCGGGATTTCTTTCCGGATTTTTAGTTGTGAAACAGTGGGGACCACCCCGACCTTTTCTCCGAAAAAAATTGTGGGCACAGCTTCCTGGCGAATAGTATGTTGATCGATGAGTAGAAATATTATCCCGTTTTCTTTCAACCGGTTGAGAATTGTGCGAAGGGAATTTTTTTTATCGATCACCCTGGATCCCATGTATTCACGAAACTCCCTTACTTTTTTCTCCACCAGCGGGTTATTCATTTTCCGGGTTATGCTGTTGACCGGGCGGTTTAGTTTTCGGTTTAAAATATAGGGGACCAATTCCCAGTTTCCGAAATGGCCGGAGAAAAGAATGACGCCTTTTTCTTTTTTTAGGGCTTCTTCGAGGACCTGGAGATTGATAATTTCGATGTTTTTTAAGATTTTTCCCGGTTTTTTCTTTACAAAAAAGCAGACTATTTCCAGGAAGATGGAGGCGAAATGGAGGTAAATTTGAGTCAGCAGCCTGGTTTTTTCTTCGGCTTGGACCTGGGGGAATGCAATGGAGAGGTTTTTCTCGACGATTCGCCGGTACCGCTTTACCGATTTCAAAAACAGGAATGCCAGTAATCGCCGGTGCCATTTAACCGTAAAAATCGGCGATATTTTGATCATAAAGGCAAATGCATTGAAAACAACATATTCCAGGCGCTGCTTAAAAGTCACACTTTTTTTTTGCATTGTATTTTGTTACGATCCACTCCATTAAATTAAAGTTGAATTTTATCTTATTTTTAGCATAAATTAAAGGGATGGATAGTTTCAAATGTTTTATTTTTATGAAGTCCTTCTCGGTACAGATGAGGTAATCTGCGCCCAGTGCGGTTCTACGATTTTCCAGGGCCGCGAGGTCTTCTCCGGTATAAAAATGATGGTCGCGAAAACCGGTGAATTCCAGTAACAAGTAGTCGTTGAGGCTCTCTTTAAAGCGAAGGTTGTCGCCCAGCGCTGAAAACCCCACTAATTTCGTCCGGGTCCGCGATATGTTCACCGGCGTTCCTTCACCGGTGCAAAATCCATCCGGTTCAAAATCATACGAATAAGAAGCCGCATTGTCGGAAGGAGAAGGCTTATAATACAGGGCGATATCTTCCTTCTTCATTAAGAATCGAAAATTCCGGAGATAGAAATACGGATGTTGGGGGTTGTAGAGCATTATTTTCAAATCTTTATAAACCTGGGTGGTTTGGAATCCGTCGTCCAATAAAATAACCGGGTTCCGGTCCAGGATGGCCTGCCGGATGGAGGCTGTTCTATTCTTTCCCACGTAAATATCCCGGAGGGGAAAATGGGTCCTGTAAAGTAATGCTTCATCTCCCACATCCTCTGCGCCGTGGTCCGGCTGCACTTTTATCCCGGTGGTTTCGAAGCGGGATTTATATCCGCGAGTAACTACAGCGAACCGGGTGCCGATATTTTGAAGGTGATTACCGATCTCGTTAACCAGCGTGGTTTTCCCTGTTCCACCGAAGGAGAGGTTATCGATGGAGATAATAAAAACCTCCGGCCAATGTTTAAGATGAATCGATTTAAGTGTAAGATTAATAAGCGAGACGCTTTTAAAGATTATCGATGCGGCGTCGATGGCCCGGTGAAAAAGTGTCCGGGTTAGTTGGCTGCCGGGGGGCTGATTCGTTGGATTTCCTTGAGTATACATTGAATGGATCCTCTCCCGGCAGAAACGGCATCGATCCCTTCTGCTTTAACCGTGTTCCAATCGATGGTATTCCATTCGGCCAGCCGGTTCATACATTCTTTCGAATCCCGCACCACATGGTAAACACCCCGTTTAACCAGTTCTTCACCGATCTCGGGGAAATTATTATAATAAGGTCCTCCAATAATATATTTCCCAAGGACAGCCGGTTCGTACAAATTATGTCCCCCGGTCTTGGGGTTCATGGTCCCGCCCATAAAAACAATATGGGTTATTTTTAATATATCGAACAGGTATCCCATCCGGTCAAAAATCAATACTTTCCGGTCATTTCCATTCATTTTGCTCCAGGTGGAGAACTTCACATGATGGTGATCCAGTAGTTTTTCGATCTCCGCTACGCGGTCGAGGTGCCGCGGTACGATGATGAACCGGGTATCGCCGCCGGTTTTTTCGATAACCGGGGCCATTAACTCTTCATCCTCAGGGTGGCTGCTGGCCAGGGTAATAATTTTTTTATTTTCTTCTCCATTTCCATTGAGGTTAAGGCCCAGTTCTTTATAGATATCCGGTTCCGGGGGTAATTTTCCAATGCAATCGAAGGCCTCATCCGCTTTCATGCTGCCGCAAACGGAAATATTTTCTCCTGGGATACCCAGTTGTAAAAATCTTTCTTTGTAAATCTCTGCCTGGACAAGGAAAAAATCGATGCGGCGGAGGAAGGTCCTCATCAGGAATTTTATTTTTTTATACCGATTGAAAGCCAGCTCGGACATCCTGCCGTTGATTACCACGATAGGGATATGGTTTTGATGTGCGATTCGAATCCAATTGGGCCAGATTTCCAGTTCGTTGAGAATCAACATTTGGGGGTTTATGGCCCGTAAAAAGCGTTTTATCGTAAAAGAGAAGTCTACAGGGGCATTGATGACAGTGAAAGGTGAACTCTCGTATTCTTTTTTGGCGTAGCGATACCCGGCAGGAGTAGAAACCGATAAAACCATCTCAACCCCGGGGTATTTTTCTTTTAATTGATAGAGCAGTACTTTTAAGCTTCGAACTTCTCCCACCGAAACCGCATGGATCCAGATGCGTTTACGCGGGCAGGGTTTTAACTCCGGTATTAACCGGTATTTCAGGATTTCCCGGTATTCTTTTTTTATAATGACTTTGATCCATACCGGGACAGAGATAACCAGGGCCAGGATATAGAGAATATCGATTAAGAGCATGGTATATTATAACATAAAATCGAGAAAGTTTTAAATCCATGAAGCGGATTTGCAGCAGTTCTTATTTTGGAAAGCGATTTTATACGCAAAGGGGGCGTGTTCTAATCACGCCCCCAAAATAGAGGATATTCCGGCAATGCAATAATAAAACCCGTCCGTGACGGGCCGACTACAGCCCCCGCGATTCCAAAATGACAATTACTGGCGGATTTGAAGGAATTCTTCTTTTGAAAAAAAGGGGACAGTCGAGAAAAATCCGAATTTGCCTGAGTGTCTGGCCGAAACCGGGTAATACTTTTCGTTTGATATTTGTCATTTTTCAGCTTCTTTATTATAAATAGAGTGAATAATGCAGCATTAGAAGCATTATAAGAAAATTATTATACAAGAACTGCTGCAAAAAGGTGCAAAAAGGCAGGGAGTCTTGCCTAATTTGAAATTTAAAGGTAAAATGATACGATGAAAGAAAAGAAAAAATCACGTTTAATCCTGAAAATCATTCTATATTCCTTCCTCGCGTTTATCGGTATTACCGGTTTGCTAGTGGGTTATATATTGCTCACTCTCCCGGACGTTAAGTACCTGGCAACCCAAAACCCCGACAAAACATCGATAATGGAACAGCGAATCGAAGAAGCCAAATTAAAAGGAACTAAACTGAAAATTCGGCAGCGGTGGGTGAATTTCGCCGCTGTCCCCAAAGTGTTAAAAGATGCTGTGCGTGTTTCTGAAGATACCGCCTTTTATCAACACGACGGGATAGACTTCCACGAGCTGAAGGAATCCTTTAAGAAAAACCTGAAAGAAGGCAAAAGCGTTAGAGGCGGCAGCACCATTACCCAACAGTTGGCTAAAAATCTTTTTCTTTCGACATATAAATCCTATTACCGGAAATTGAAAGAATTTTTCATTGCCCGGCAATTGGAAAAACACTTGAGTAAAGATCGGATTTTTAGCCTTTATTTGAATGTGATCGAGTTCGGGAACGGTATCTTCGGCGTTGAAGCTGCGTCTCGGTATTACTTTGGGAAATCCGTTTCTTTCTTAAACCTGGAAGAAATTATCCGTTTGGTCTCGGTTATTCCCAAACCGTTGAAAGTGTCGCCGTTATCGCTTTCGCCTTATGTAAAATGGCGCGGCCGACTTCTGCTGAAGCGGATGAAGATTTATCGCTACATAACCGGAGGTCAATACAACAACACGGTAGTCATTTTTAAAAAATGACATTCCATCCCAAATCGGCGTATCGATAAAACATGAAAACCAATGACAAAAAACGAGTTGAATATACTATAAATATTTCGCATCCCGGGAATTTTTTTTTAAAAAAGGTTATAACCGATGGTTCCCGGGGCTCGATATGTAAGGAGATACCATGAAAGGAATAATATTAGCCGGGGGCAGCGGTACACGGTTGTATCCCATTACTATCCCGGTTTCCAAGCAGTTGCTCCCTGTTTATGACAAACCCATGATCTATTACCCGCTTTCGATATTGATGCTGGCGAATATCAAAGATATCCTGGTTATTACCACCCCGGAGGACAGCGGAAGTTTCCAAAAGCTGCTGGGAGATGGAAAAAGGTTGGGCATCCGTTTGAGTTATACTGTGCAAGAACGTCCTAACGGTCTTGCCGAAGCGTTTATTTTAGGGGATAAATTCATCGGTACCGACTCGGTTTGTTTGATCCTGGGCGATAACATCTTTTACGGCCAGGGTTTGGGTGCAAAACTGGAATCCGCTGTAGAACACCAGGACCAGGCAACAATTTTCGGGTATTATGTCAAAGACCCGGAACGGTATGGCGTGGCAGGATTCGACAAAAACATGAATGTTATTTCCATAGAAGAAAAGCCAAAACAACCGGCTTCCAATTATGCGGTTACTGGGCTTTATTTTTATCCCAACGAAGTGATCGACGCGGCCAAAAATATTCGGCCTTCTGCCCGCGGCGAGCTTGAAATCACGGATGTCAATAAAGTATTCCTGGAACGAAAAAAATTGAGGATGGAAATCCTGGGACGGGGCTTTGCCTGGTTGGATACAGGAACCTATGAATCATTGATGGAAGCGGGTACTTTTGTGGAAGTCATCGAGCGGCGGCAGGGTTTAAAAATCGCTTGCCTGGAAGAAATAGCTCTTACCAAAGGATATATCACGTTGGAGGAGTTTAAAGAAGAGGGCATCCGGTTTAAAAACAGCCAATACGGTCAATATATACTGGACTTTTACCGGAAAATGAAAGAGACTTTTTAAAAAGCTTATTTCTTATTTATATTTCTGCCATTCGGGTTTATTCTCGTAGACCCAGCGGTAATAATCGGCCCGTTTTAAAAGGGAAGCAGCTTTTTCATCGGCCAGGACCACGGCATGGGGATGCACCTGGAGTATCGATGCCGGCACCGAAGCGGTAATCGGTCCTTCCACCATAGCAGCTATGGCTTCCGCTTTTTTTTCACCAAAAGCCATCAACAAACACATGCGGCTGTCCATAATTGTTCCCACACCCATTGTTATAACATGATCCGGGACATTTTCTTCGCCGTTAAAAAACGGTGCATTGTCTTTTCGTGTTTGTCGGGTCAGGGTTTTGATACGGGTCCTGGATGTGAGTGAGGAAGAAGGCTCGTTAAACCCGATATGACCGTCTGTGCCGATCCCCAGTACCTGGATATCGATTCCGCCTGCGGCTTTAATGGCTCCTTCGTATTGCCTGCAAAATGCGGGGATATCCGGTGCAAGTCCGTCCGGGATATGAATTTGATGTTCGGGTATATCGATATGCCGGAATAGGTTCTCCCACATAAAACTGTTATATGAAGAGGGGTGCGAAGGGGCCAATCCCACATATTCATCCAGGTTAAAGGTGGTGACTCGCCGGAAATCCAACTCTTCCTCAATATGCAGTCTTATCAATTCTTTGTAAAGCATAAGGGGTGTATTGCCGGTGGCTAAGCCCAATACGGTTTCACATCGACGGCGGATCACCTGGGCGACTATCCGTGCGCCTAAATAACTGGCTGTTTTATCATCCGGTTGAATAATAATTTCCATGATTTTATTCTCCTTCCTATTCCTTTTTAATATTTCTATAGCGATTAAAGTTGATATTAATTTTTATCTTTATCATTGTTTTATAGCGAAAGTAAAATTTTGCCCATTTTTCACCGGTGCATAAAGCGTTTTAACCGTGTGTCGACGTCTTCTTCAAAACGTTTGACCAACGAGGCCACGTAATCCGGGATACCCAGGTTATCGTTGTGGGCCAGGGGAGTGAGGTCCATGGCGAATAATAATTGTGTGGTGTCGTCTACTGCATGGGGTTGATAGAATGTGGCATTGGCACGCCTCCTGCCGAAAGTGGCCAGGTCATATCTTTTCCCGCCTTCGATTTGAGACTCGAAAGCACCGACCAATTTCTTTGCCAGACCACTTTCATCGCTAACATCCAGTGCGATTTTGTCACGATCAGGCAACCAATCCAGGCCCCGCCAGACTTCACATCCGAATACTTTCCCGGGGCGATGATGCGTTGGCATTTCCCGGATAGCATTTATCACGGATATCATTGTCGCAACGTGGGTATCGTGTTTATCTGCCGGGTTGTGGGTGTATATTACCTTGGGGTGAACCGCTGAAAGTATCCGCACCAAATCTTCTTCCAGGTGAACCGCCCCGGCGCTTTTTATCGAGTCGCTGGGGTAATCCAACTGGATTACAAAACCATATTTTCCAATTTTTGCTGCTTTTTCTTGCTCCTTTCGACGATGAAGCACTATCTCCTGGTCGTTATATAATGCAAATTTCCCGGTTCGCGGGCTCCCTTTGCCATTGGTACAGGTTACTCCCCCAAAACCCAACCCGGGTGTATCACAGCACGCTTTTATTCCATGAAATGCCATGATTTCAAGGTCATCCGGGTGAGCCCCGATCCCCAGGTGAGTAGTCCGTTTAAAGGCTTCTTTCTCCGGTTGTCCACCAGGTACATATATATACGCATTTTCATTATTAAAAATCATACACACCTCCGGTGCTGCGGATTGCACTGTTTAAATTACCCTAATTTCAATAAAACTTCAAGAGAAAGAGTGGTAATATTCATGGATTTTTTTGCACCGGGCCGATTACCTCTCGTTCCCCCTTCTCACTTATTTTTCCCATTCATCGATCATCATTTATCACTGCAAAGGCACCGACACGTACTTTTAAGCAGAAATCACTTTTTTTTAGTGAGAAGTGCTGTTAGAAAGGTTAGAAAACCCTAATCCACCGTCAAAAAAAAATATTATTTTTAAGAGTGCTGTCAGTAAAAGCTATTAAGGGATAAGTATAAAACTAAAATGGTATCCAAAATTTAGGGAAGATGGAAAAATCCATCA
>Ga0105104_10000561_pt1 | contig 28826 bp, 21 predicted proteins | sample PPLLaktember2015_3_FD_87034 | JGI IMG/M metagenome (GOLD analysis project Ga0105104, IMG submission 87034) | Freshwater sediment microbial communities from Prairie Pothole Lake near Jamestown, North Dakota, USA - PPLs Lake P7 Core (6) Depth... | ecosystem: Environmental > Aquatic > Freshwater >...
AGCTTGAGGGCGAGCGCCTGCAATCCGGTGCCGGGGCCGATCCCGATCGCGGACAGGCGCCGCGCGCCGGAACGGATTTCCCCGGAAAGGTACGGGGCGATGCAGGCCAGGTGGTACTGCGCGCGCAGGAAATCATAGGCGGTGCGCCGGGCGCCGAACGGGTATCCGAAGCGCGCGTAGCCTTTCCGCCCGCGCGGGATGGAAGGCGCGAGGGCCTTCGGCTCGACCGGCGCCGCGCGGCGCCGCCATCCGGAAAACGCCAGCCACATCAGCCGGTCCAGCGTGTTGATCCACTCGAGCGGGGAATTCGAGCGGCCGGGAAAGTAGAACCCGCTTTCCCCGCGGATGCGCACCGCGCCCGTGCAGCGGTCGAGGATTTCGAACCCGGCCAGCGAGCGGTGCAGCTTCCAATACGGGCGGATCGACGGATCGTCGCCCGCGGCGGCGGAAGCGGCGCGGGCGTATGAATTCTCGATCGACGCGAGGTATTCCGGATTGGCATGCAGAATCAGTTCGCGGCGGCTTATGGGTGCCCCGCCATGCGCAGGATCAGCGCTTCCACTGCCTGCGTTGCACATCCGAAGTTCGCCAGGAAACGGGATGCCGCCCGGGCTCCGCGCGCACCCATTTCTTTATCCTCGCGGGCCCGGCGCAGGAATGCGGCCAGCCCGGGCTGCGCCCGGATTCCCTCCGCCACGTTCCGCCCGATGAGGTCCCAATCGTCGAGCGGCCTGGCAAGTTCGAGGATGCCGATCGGGACGGAAAGCAGCGCGGCTTCGATGCCGGCGGTCGTGCTGAACATGAGCGCCGCCTGGGAAGCGCGCAACAGGGGATAGAGCGGTTTATCGATGAGGCGCGCCCATCCTGCGGCATGGTGTTTGTCCACAATCGCCCGCAGGGGGGCGGGGTCCTCGCTGCGGTGGAGTTTGAGCGCGACCTTGAGATTTTTCCATTCAGGCTCCGCGCGCAAGGCGCTCACCCATCCGAGCAGCTTCTCCAGCGCGTCGAGCTTTTCCGCCTTCGAGACGATCTGCATCCGTTCGATCGGGCTGCTGAGAAAGGTGAGCAGGTAATCCCCTGAAGCGTATCCCGTTTCGGCGCGGAGGGCTCGCGCGGCGGCGGAAAAATCGGCGTTCGCCAGCTGGTCGAAGCGCGGATTGCCGGTGATGACGATCCGGCTCTCCGGAACGCCCACGCGCAGGAAATACTCGCGGGACGTTTCGCCCCAGGCGGTGACGCAAGTGCACCCGCCCTGGCCGTAATGGCGCAAACCCTCCTCGATCCCGGAGAGGATTCTCCGCTGCCAGCGTCCGATCAGTTTTCCCAGCGGCGGTTTCTGAAAGAGGTCTTTGCGCAGGCTTTCCTGAATGAGCAGGGTGGGGACGCCCGAACGCCGGGCTTCCCGGAGGTAAGTGTTGGAGGGGAAATTACGGTCGTTGAGGACTACGACCAGCGAGGGATGTACGCGCGCCAGTTCGTGCGGGATCCGCCGGAGGATCGACCGCGCGGCGGCCTCCCACTCCGGTTGGTGCAGCGGCAGCGGGGTTTCGGCCAGGCGCACAAAAGGAATCCCTTCACGCGATAGGGTTTGGGGGTCACTTGAGGTGCGCAGCAGTTCGCAATCCGAGTATACGATCAGCGGGACCCCGCGCGCTTTCAGGGAGCGAATCACCGGCAGGATGATCTGCTGGTGCGAATCGGCGGCGGTGATCTCGAACAGGATCGGTCCGGTCATTTTCCGAGTGCCTTTAATTGCTCCTCGAGTTTAGCACGGGTTTCCTTGAGCGCGGCCAGGCGGGCGCGTTCCTTCTCGACCACCGCGGCGGGCGCCTTCGAACCGAAATCGCTGGCCAGCAGCCCCTCCACACGCGCGATCTGAGTCTGCATTTCCCCCGCCTCTTTTTCCAGGCGTTTACGCTCCGCGTCCAGGTCGAAAAGATCCTGCCCGGGGATGTACAGGCCGATCGGCCCGGCGACAAATGAAAGCAGGCCGATCGTACTGCCTGGGGGAGTATCCACAAATTCAAGTTTCTTGGGATCCACCCGCGCCAGCAGGCATAATCCGGGCGCAAGGTCCGACAGCATTTTCCGGTATTGCCCGGCATGGATAATCGCGGAGGTTTTCCTGGCCAGCGGAACTTTTTTATCTCCCCGGAAGATGCGGATTTCCTCCACGACCTTCTGGAAGATGGCAAAGCCGTGCAGGGCTTCTTCGTCAGCCGGATCGACCGGCTCGGGCCAGCGGGCGATGATCAGCGCCTCGGGCCATCCGCCGGGCGGGGCGAAGTCCTCGCCCGCCGCGCGGCTGGCATCCTTGAGGTAACCCCACAGCGCTTCGGTGACGAACGGCGTAAAGGGATGCAGCATCCGCAGGCAGGCGTCGAACACGTGCGCGAGGATTTGGACCGTGGCCCGGGCGCGCGCCGGGCTTTCGCCGATCTGAAGTTTGGAAAGTTCGATGTACCAATCCGCAAATTCGTTCCAGAAGAAATCATAGACGGTCCGTCCGGCTTCGCCGTACTGGAAGGTGTTCATCAGGCGGGTGACGGTTTCGACCGTCTGCGCAAGGCGCGCGAGGATCCAGCGGTCGGGGAGAGTCGGCGGCGCCTTCTCGCACGGTCCGCTGAGCTTCTCGAAAGCGCCGAGGGTGTAGCGGCCGGCGTTCCACAGCTTGTTGGCGAAGTTGCGGTTGGCCTCCACCCGCTCGATCGAGAGGTTGAGGTCGTTGCCCGGCGAACCGGAGGTGATCAGCGTGAAGCGCAATGCATCGGTCCCCATCCCGGGGATGCCCTGCGGGAATTTTTCGGCGATCTCGGCGCTCGTGCCGGCGGCGCGGATCTGTTCGGCGGTCGCGCCGTCCATCACCCAGCGCGGATCCATCACGTTGCCGATCGATTTCGACATCTTGCGCCCCTGCTCGTCGCGCACCAGCCCGTGCAGGTAGACGGTCTGGAAGGGGACTTCGCCGGTGAACTCGAGCGCGAACATGATCATCCGCGCCACCCAGAAGAAGAGGATGTCGTACCCGGTCTCCATCACCGTGGTGGGGTAGAAGTATTTCAGGTCGCGGGTCTGCTCGGGCCAGCCGAGCGTGGAGAACGGCCAGAGTCCGGACGAGAACCAGGTATCCAGCACGTCGTCGTCCTGCTGGAGCCCGCGCTTGCCGCAGGTGGCGCACGCGGCGGGATCCTCGCGCGCAATGGTCATGTGGCCGTCGGCGCAGTACCAGGCCGGGATGCGGTGCCCCCACCACAATTGGCGCGAGATGCACCAATCCTGGATGTTTTCGAGCCAGTTGAAGTAAACCTTTTCGAAATGCTCGGGGATGATCTTGATCCGCCCGTCGCGGACCGCGGCCAGCGCGGCTTCGGCCAGCGGTTTGATCCGAATGAACCACTGGGTGGAGATCATCGGTTCGACGATCTCCCCTCCGCGCTGGGAGCGCGGGACGCGCATCCGGTAGGGTTCTTCTTTGATCACCAGCCCGGCCGCGCGCATGTCGGCCCACATCTTCTTGCGGCAGTCGAAGCGGTCCATTCCGGCGTACAGGCCGCCGTTCTCGTTGACCTGCGCGGTCTTGTCGAAGATCGAGATGACCGCCAGATGGTGGCGCGCGCCCACTTCGTAATCGATCGGATCATGCCCGGGCGTGATCTTCAGCGCGCCGGTGCCGAACTCGCGGTCGACCGCCTCGTCGGCAATGACCGGGATCTCGCGGCCGAGGATCGGAACAAGCGCGGTGCGGCCGACGAATTGGACGAAGCGCGGGTCCTCGGGGTGGACGGCGACGGCGGTATCGCCCAGGATCGTCTCCGGGCGGGTGGTGGCAACGGGGATGAATTCGTCCGATCCCTTGATCGGGTACTTGAAATAATACAGCGCACCCGGCTCGTCGGAATATTCCACCTCGAGGTCGCTGACGGCGGTGCGCAAGCCGGGCGACCAGTTGACCAGCCGCGGGCCGCGGTAGAGCAGGCCTTTTTCGTGCAGGCTGACAAACGCCGCGCGCACCGCGCGCGCCAGGCCGTCATCCAGCGTGAATCGTTCGCGGGTCCAGTCGCAGGAGGCGCCCAGGCGGCGGAGCTGGTCATAGATGATCCCGCCGTACTTGCGCTTCCATTCCCAGGTCCGCTCGACGAATTTTTCGCGGCCGAGCTCCTCGCGGGTGACCTCGTCCTCACGCAGGAGCATCTTCTCCACCTGCAGCTGGGTGGCGATCCCGGCATGGTCCGATCCGGGCACCCACAGCGCCGGCTCGCCGAGCATGCGGTGGTAGCGGATCATCACGTCCTCGATCGAAACGAACATCGCGTGCCCGAGGTGCAGTTCGCCGGTCACGTTCGGGGGCGGGATGGAGATGACGAAAGGCTTGCGGGTGTGGTCGATCACCGGCTGGAAGTAACCGCTTTTCTCCCACCACTCGTACAGCTTGCGTTCGACGGCTTGGAAGTCGTAGGCTTTGGGAAGATCGATTTTGGGCATTTGAGAAATCCTTTGCTGACCCTTCCTCAGTGGCTGGAGCTCCGGAGTTTTTCCGGAGCGAAGGCCGGGTGAGGGGGAAGGGTCGGAATTAAAAAAACCCTCCGCCAACTGAGGGCGAAGGGCCAAGTGCCTCCGTGGTGCCACCTCGATTCGTCCCCGCGCATACGGGGGCGCGCTTACCGCGCTAACGGTGCGAACCGCGCCGGTCTACCATCCCCGATCGGGGAGTTCTTCGGCGGAACGCCGCGCGACGTTCGGCGGATTTGGGAAGCGGGGGCTTTCAACCTGTGGCCGCACCTTCTCTGGCATCCCGGGTCCGCCTACTCTTCGCGGCAACTGCTGTATGCCGGGATTATAAGGGGGAAAACAGGGGGAGTCAATTGGAGGGAAGAAGGAAGAAAACATTCGATCGCGGCAACCATGGAGCAATCTCCTGGCGGATGTGATTTCGTGAAAGGCGATTTTCACCGGATGAGAATGGTTGCCCGGCTGTGTTTGTGTTTTTCTCCTGGTTGACCTTCGAGTAAAATGATGGCGTGTTGTTGGGCCGCCGGCCACGCCGGCGAAACGCTCATCGTTTACCGCTTCCGGACCGGTGGAGTCGCGCGGGCTCTCCGGTCACAGTAAGGAGGCATATGCCATGACCAAGGCTTCGTTTACCCTCCCGAACGGGACGGTTGTAACCATCGATGGAACACCTGCGGAAGTGCGGAGGCTGCTGGAGTTTTATGGGGGCAAGCCGGAACAGGGGAAGCGGGCAGGGCGAACACGCACCGCCAAAGGCGGCCATAAGAAGCCCTCGGCCGAGAAGAAAATCTCCCCATCCAGGATTGCGCATATCGTAAATCAGATCAGGTCCTGCCCGGAAGCCGAAGCCATTGAAGCGAACATCCTGGAAAAGACCCATGAAGCCAACCGGGTTCTGCTGCCCCTGTATGTCATCCATGAATACATGGGGAATGCTTTTGGCATAACCACCATCGAAATAAGCAGAGTGACCGCTGAGTTGGGCGCGCGGGTGCGGGTTTCGCGCCAGGCCGCCCTGCGCGCTTTGGTGCGCTCTCCGGCTTCACGGTACGTGCTGGAGGACAAAGCCAGGCGGCGGGGGATCGCCACACGCTACACGCTGGACGAGCGGGGCGTACAATACATGAAGTCCGTAATTTCCGGGATGCCGGAAGCCGGTTCGAAGGAGGCCCTCCCTCCGCCCGATTGATGTTTGGCCCGCGGTTGACCCACCCCTTAAAGGGGAGGGATGGATCGGATCCGGGCAGGCCGGTGGCGCGCGGAATGCCAAACGGACGGTATCCGGAAAACGGCCGTCACCGGCAAATCGTTCGAAGATGTATACGTCGCAAGGCACTACCCCTGACTGCATTCCCTCGTGGAGGAAGAACGCGTGGAAAAAACGCATAAACGGATCGCCATGGAACACGATAAAAAGATCGCCCTGGTGGCCCACGACAACAAGAAACGCGACCTGGTCGAATGGGCCAAGTTTAACCGCGAGCTGCTGGCCCACCACAAAATCTACGCGACCGGCACCACCGGCTCCGTCCTCGAGCGGGAGTTAAAATTCCCGATCATCAAGCTGCAAAGCGGACCGCTCGGCGGGGATCAGCAGATCGGGGCGAAGATCGTCGATGGGGACATCGATTTCATGATCTTCTTCTGGGATCCGCTCGAACCCGCGCCCCACGACCCCGACGTCAAAGCGCTGTTGCGGATGGCGGTGGTTTGGAACATCCCGATCGCGTGCAACCGGGCTTCGGCCGATTTCATGATCTCCTCCCCGCTGATGGACGACGAGTACGACCGCCTGGTGCCGGAATACGACGATTACCGGAGACGGTTCATCCCCAAGGATACGCCCGACCCGTTCGATGTTTGATCTCCTCCTCGCGACAACGATCCTGTGCGAACTCGCGGCGGCAGCGGCTGTGGTGCTGAGCATCCGCTTCCCCGCCCGGCGGATCTGGCCGCCGGATCGACAGGACTCGTGGAAGGTGTATCTCATGGGTTCTTTATTCCTATATCCGGCTTTGGGGATCGGCGTTCTCGGACTGCAGGACTCGGGGGGTTGGGGAATCCCGGATTGGGCCCGGATCGGATTGGGCCTGCCGCCGCTGATCGGAGGATTGGCTTTCTTCCTGTGGGCGGAGGCAGTCCTCGGATTTGGGCAAATGATGGGGCGGGGAGGGGCGCTTGCAGCGGGAGGGCCGTTCCGAATCTCGCGCAATCCGCAATATGTCGGATGCCTGGCGATGCTCGCCGGATGGATCCTCCTTTCCAGCTCACCCGCCGCGGCGATCGCCTCTTTTTTTGCGATCATCCCATTAATCCTGGCACCCTTCGCGGAAGAGCCGTGGCTGCGGGCACGATACGGCCCGGCTTATGACGGGTACTCACGGAATGTGAGGCGCTTCCTTTAAGAGGCTGCTGAAAAACGATCAGAGTGTCATTGCGAGCCTGCCCCCGCGGAGCAAAACTGCTCGCCTTTGCTCCACGAGCAGTTTTGATTGCGAAGCGAGGGGAGCGAAGCGACCCCGGCCTACCCAACCGGGGCAGGCGAAGCAATCTGCTGATAATCCCTGGAATAGGGAGATTGCTTCGCCCTCGGAACCTGCCCTGAGTGCCTCGCCCCCCGAGCGATGAGCATCGGTGGTTTTCCGATGCGAAGAATTCGCGAGCGGGGGGTGCGAAGGGGTCGCTCGCAATGACGTCAGACTCATTTTTCAACAACGCGCCCAAGCGAAGAACCCTCTTGACACATAGAAAAATGTCTATATAATAACGCATAGAAACACGTCTATATGACAACCGGCGGGCCGGATCCGGATCATTCCGAAGGCCCTTTTTTTAAGCTGTAATATAGACATACATCTATGTGAAAGAGGAGCCTGTTATGTTTTTTATAGACCTGATCCTGAATTCGTTAAGCAAGGTTTGGGGGTCGTTCACGCACAATTGGCCTTTCCTGGCGGTAAGTGTGGCGGTGGGTGTGATCCTAAAGCTGGTTCTGGACCAAAAGAAAGCCGCCGCTTTCCTCAGGCGTCACCGCCGGGCGGGCGTGCTGGCGTCGACGGCCGTCGCCGTGACCACGCCGCTGTGTTCGTGCGGCACGACCGCAGTTATCCTCGGGATGATGGCGGGCAGCATGCCGTGGGCGCCGATCGTCGCCTTCATGGTGGCTTCGCCGCTTACCTCGCCCGAGGGATTGATCTACAGCGCCGGCTTGTTCGGTTGGCCCTTCGCCTGGGCGTTCTACCTCGCATCGATTGCGCTTGGGCTGCTGGGCGGATTTGCCGCTTACGTCTTCGAATCGCGGGGGTGGTTGAAGAATCAGGCGCGCTTCCTAAGTTTACCCGCCGCCGCGGTCTCCCCGCCGGCTCCCGTTCCGGCTTCGCCGGAGCGCCGAATGTCCTTCCGGGATCTGGCCGGCGAGACTCTCCGGATGGGGTCACAACTGCTGTTTTTCTTCTTCACCTTCGCCTTCGCAGGTTTTATGCTCAACGGCCTGATCCCACAGGAGTGGGTCACCGCGGTTTTCGGCGGAGGGCGGATATACGGGGTGCCGCTGGCGGCGACGTTCGGCCTGCCGTTCTACATCAATGCCGAAGCGTCCCTGCCGATGGTGCGCGCGATGCTGGATACGGGGATGAGTCAGGGCGCGGCGCTGGCCTTCCTCATCACCGGCGCGGGAACCTCGCTCGGCGCGCTGGCCGGCATGTTGACGATCGCCCGTTGGCGCGTCGTCGGCCTGGTGATCGGCACGCTGTGGGTCGGCGCCGTTATAACGGGATTTGCCTTCAACCTGCTGTCGGGGGTGGGATTATAAATACACCGCAAAGTCCGGTAATGGTTTCATGGTCGACCTTGCGAACCTGCCGGCACATGAGAGAAACCGGATTTGAAACAATCGAAAAAGGAGAAAAATGGCAAGCCAATCTCAACGTCCGCTGGTGAGGTTCTTCCGCAGCCTGCTCGGTTTCCCCGAAGGGAAGCCCGGATCCTGTGCGTGCTCCGGTGAATCCGCCGCCGCGGAGCCGGCTCCCCGGGAAAAGGAGAAGGCGAAAGACAACAGGTGCTGTGAAAAAGATGATGCACCGGAGATAACTGCGCAACCGGTCGCCGGCTGCTGCGGGTAACAGGATCCCGATCCACGGGATCTGCCGGGCATTTCGGAGGGCCGAACGGTGTCGAGTCTCGTAAAAAATTTCGTATAATACATGCATGCCCGAATCCGCGGAGGTCATCCGCGGATTCGCTGTTCCGCCAAACCTGTCGTTTGCTGCGGGACTTTCCCCGACGGAATGATTCGCAACATTGGGAGATGCCGCATGAAAAAAGAAGCAAGGGTTCTCGTCCTTGCAGCCGTTGCAGTGATCGGCTTGGCGTGTTCATTTATCTCGGGTACATCCGGCCCGATAGAAACCGCCATCCCAGCGGCAATCTTCACCCGGACCCATACCGAGACCATTCTTCCGGCGGAAACGGCAACCTCCTCGCCGGAAACCTCCCCAACCCCAATCCCGCTGTATTGGAGGGAATTGCAATCGGCGGGCGATTTGCCGCGCGATCCGGTCAGCGCGTTCGTTGCGAATCCCGAAGATCCGGAAGTGCTGTATGCCGGAACGCAGCATGCCGGAGTGTATAAATCCTATGATGCGGGGAAAACCTGGCGGCCGGTCCGGCAGGGGATCGGGAATGCCACCATCTCCCGGCTGCTGATCGATCCTTCCGATCCACAAACTCTATATGCCAGCACCGGCTCACCACAGACCGGTTCCGGATACACGTACAAAACGACGGACGGCGGTGGAAACTGGCAGAAACTCGCGACGTTCGGTCCGGGCGGATCGCTGATCATGGACGGGGCGGACCCCCGGCGTCTGTATTTCCAGATCGAGGACCGGATTGACGTCTCCGAGGACGGCGGCCGGACGTGGACGAAGATGCCCGCCCTGCCGGCTCTTATCTGGGATATCTACGCCCATCCCTCCGCCGCAAACGTCCTCTTTGCAACACCCGGCCCTAATAACGAAGGGTTCTTCAGGTCCGAAGACGGCGGGCGGACGTGGAAGAAGATTGAATTAAAAGAATTCCACTTACTTCCTATTCTGGTCGGAACCGACCCGGCCGGCCGGGAAGTGATGTTCACGGAGGCACTGTGGGATGGCCAGTTGTTCGTTTCTTCGGATGACGGCGAAACGTGGAAGGAGATCATGACCGATTGCGGCACCGTTGCCATCGATCACAAATCGCCGACAACGATTTACTGCGCGGCCGAATATTCGCTGAAATATTCTTCCGATGCCGGTGCAAGCTGGAAATCCAAACCGCATCCGGGGGGAAAGCTGAATTTCCTGGGTTTATCCGGCGGCGGATCCGGACTGTTTATCAGCGGGTTCAAAGGACTCTTTTTCTCCCCCGACGCCGGCACCATGTGGAAGGAAATGAAGAACGGATTGGGGGGCATTTGGATATCCCTGCAAAGCGATTCGAGTTCCCGCAATCTGTATGCAGAGGACGCGTTCTGTAACGTGTTCCACCAATCCAGCGGAGAGGACGGATGGGATCTGATTCACACGAATGCGTGCGTGTTATCCATCGGGTATGGCGGCGAACTGTATCTCGGGTATGGCGGAGGGAGTGTGGACCATTCCTCCAACGAAGGCAGGTCCTGGTCCTCTCTGACGCCGCCCTGGAGCAAGCCGATTCGCACACAAGTGATAGCCAGCCCGCGGGATAAAAACCGGCTTTGGGCGATTTCTACCTGGCCGGATTTCTTCTTTTCCCGTTCGCAGGACGGCGGCCGAACCTGGATCCCGGTCCCCGAGTCGGAGGCGCCGCAATCCGGGATGTTCCTGTTTCCCCCGGCTCCCTCCCGGAGGATTTATGAACTCGGGCGCGGTCCGGGGATGGTATCCGAGGACGATGGAGAAACCTGGAGGCAGTGCGGGGCGGATTTCCCCGGCGCCACGACCGCCGTTCTTGATCCGGACAATCCGGATGTGATCTACGCCGCCTCGCGTTCGGAAGGTTTGTTTATCAGCCAAAACGGATGCAACACCTGGATCAAACAGGAATTCCTCTCGGAACGCCTGTTCATTGAATCGCTCGCCGTCGATCCGGAGCATGCCGGCAGGCTGTACGCCGGGACGGGATCGGGGGCGTATGTCTCGGTCGATTCCGGCGAAACCTGGACCGCGATCAACGACGGGCTCCCGCCGGACCCGATCGTGTATTCGATCGTCGTCGATTTCGATGGGCGCATCCTCGCCGCGACACCCGAGGGATTCTATCTGCTGAACGAACGGTAGTTGTGGATCGAGGCAATGATGCCCGGCGAGTTAGCGCGGTTGCGTGACGATTTGGAAAGCGATGGGATAGCCGCGGATGGCTTGAAAACTCCTAATAATTCAGCTTGGAGGACCGCATGCAAATCATCCGTGCCCTCATACCGTTCACCCTGATCCTCATCGCAGGGTGCACAGCGGGTTCGCCTTCGCCCGAACCGACGGCATCCGCCGTCAAAACCGCCGCGAAGGCCGCGCCCCGTGTCATCCCTCCCACCATGACTCCCTCCACCGCCCCGAATGTGCTGCGGCTCATCGACGATTTCGAGGCGGCGGAAACGGCCTGGACCGTCTGCATCGATCCGGAATGCGCCGACAGCAGCGCGGCCGGCGTTGCGCTCACACCCGATCACGCCACCCACGGCATCCGCGCCCTGGCCCTCCACTTCGAAAAGAACGATCTCCCCAAGGCGGTTTTCTACATCGAACAGCCGATGGATCTGAGCGGCGGCCGCGCCGTCCGCTTCGACATCTACCATGAGGGGACGATCGACGGGGTGGGGTTCGCCCTGACCACCGGCGCGGGTGCCGTCTGGCATGAATCCGATGCCGTGCCGGTCGAGCAGGGGAAAATCGTCACGCTCAGTTTCGATCTCACCGCCGGCAATTACAAAACCGCCGCCACCGACTGGGAGTTCCGCGCGCCTATTGCCGGCCTCAATGCCGTCGTCCGGATCTCGATCATCATCTACCCGCGCAAAGCCGGATCGGCTGTCATTGATTACCTCTACCTCTCGGATGAGGCATCCGCGGATCGATAACCCGGAATGCCGTGGGCTGCGTGATGTGGAAGAAATTAAACAGAATTGACAGGATTTTTCTTTTGTTTGTTTTTACAATCCTAATAATCCTGTAAACCCTGCCCATTCTTTTTTCTGTAATCAAGACGGGTCCGGTCCGTATTCCGCAAATCCGATGCACCCAGGCGAAAAACCGGAATAACCGAAGCGCCTATGGATTCGCTGTGAAAAATCCCCGGAAGGGATTTTTTCATTTATGATCGGCGCTTGCCTTCGGAGGGCAGCTGGATTTGTCAGAATTCATTTTATGGAAGGAGAGGAAGAATGATCACACCGCAGAATCCCAACATGATATCCTGGTCGGTATCCCGGTCGTACGAACACAAACGCGAAGCGGGATCGATGCTGTTGGAAGGAATGGATACCGCGTCACATCCATCGGGCATCCCGCTCGTTCGACTGTTCCTTGGATTGCTCAGCCTGTTGGCGGCGAGGTAGCGAACCGCGATGCGCTTACTTTACCGATCCGTTGCATCCGTGCGTTTACTGTGAAAAATCCCCTTGCGGGGATTTTTCTTTTTATGATGGGTAGGCAACGCGGAATACACCCTTCGGATACCAATACTCTATTTCGGGAGGAGACCAGCATGGCAGCCAGGCAAAAACCATCGAACGGCGCGTGTCCCTGTTCGCAAGGCATTGACCGGCGGGATTTCCTGAAAGTGACGGCGGTTGCGGGATTACTGGCCGGGTGCAATCCGTTGTTGGAGACGCCCGCACCGACCAAAGCGCCGACCGCCACCCCCAAGCCGACCCTTGCGCCCGGGGAGACCGCGATACCGGATCTTGCCGGAAAAATGGCGCTGTATGTACTGCCCAGGCGGACGTATGCCGAGGGTTGCCATGAAGCGTCGGTATCGGTTTTGAAGGCCTGCGGGATCAACATCGCCCTGGCCGGTTCGGAAAAGAAAGCGGTACCCGGATTTGCCGGAGGCTCGACTGCGCTGACCCCGGACGTGCTGCTGAGTGAAATCCAATTGGCGAACTACGATGCGGTGATATTCGAGTGCGGTGTGCCGCTGGATTCCTACAACAAGGATTACCAGGCACTCGCGAAGGAAACGGTTGCGCAAAACAAGGTGCTGGCGGCTGTATGCAATATGCCGGCGGTCCTGGCGGCGGCCGGCGTGCTGAAGGGGAAGAAAGCGACGAGCAACATCAACGATCAATACGTTCTGGAGCAATTCGACGCGATCATCGCCGAAGCAAGCGCGGTGCGCGACGGTAAAATCGTTACCGCCAGTTTTGAAGGATCCGGACAGTTCGGATGGCTGATCGCTGAAGCCCTGGCAGAGTAGGAGTCGGCCGGATTACCCCGTCATTTTAGAAGAATGGACCAAACCACTAAAAAACTGTCATTCTGAGCGTTTACCAATTACCAATATGGAGCCTTCGTAAAATTGATTGAGAAAAATTTTTTATAACGACGGTCATCCGGCGGGAGAACTCCAGTTTGAAAACCGGACTGGAGTTCACCATTTAATCCCTAACACCAAAACCAATAAATCGAAACCTCTGAAATAAAAGGTGTCATGCGGAGTGCTTACCCTCGGCCCTGCCCCCCCAGCGATGAGTGCCGGCGCTCTTCCGGTACGAGGGAATTCAAGAGCGAGGGGAGCATCCCCGCTCGATCCTGTTTTATAAGCAGTGATTTTCAATGGACGTCTACTGGTAAATTATTTTTTCGGTATTTCTCGGGGGAATTGGTGTATGTTTTCGGCCTAAGCTGTCACCTGGCGCCTTGTTTTTTGCCCTCGATGAACCCAATCACTCGTGAATTCGGTATAAATTCATGGCTACAAGCCGGGATTGGATCTTTTTCCGCATTTCCTTATTGGAAAAATAATTAAAAAGTTGAAGAAGTACTTGACTCCGTCTTTGGATGATGCTATTATTTTTCCATGTAAACGCTTCCATGGCTTCGCAAAAATCTTTCTTCCATCTAATGCAGGAAATCGCATAAAATCAGCAATAATCTCGTAAAAACTGATAAATTCCTTTTTTCACGAGAGTTTTTCAATTTCTACGATTCTGGTTTTTTGGGTAAAAACAGTCCAATAACGTGTAAACGTTTCCAAAAATGATCAAAAACAGGCCGTCCAAAGTTACGATTGTCGATGTCGCCGAAAAAGCGGGTGTTTCCTTCGGGACGGTTTCGCGTGTAATCAACAACGATATTCATGTCCGCCCGGAAACGCGCGAACGGGTGCAGGGGGTCATGCAGAAGCTCGGATACACGGCCAACCGGCAGGCGCGCAGCCTGGCCGGCGGGCGCTCGAATATCATCGGCGTGCTCGTCCCCGACTTGGGGACCGGCTACATCGGCGAGATCATCCGCGGCATCGATGCCGAACTCAGTCTGACCGACCTCGACCTGATTTTATATACTACCCACCGCACCGCCAGCAAAGAAGCCAATTACGTCGCCAACCTCGCCAAGGGGATGGTCGACGGTTTGCTGCTGGTCCTGCCGCGTGCGCCGGCGGATTACACCGGCACCCTGGCCAACCGCGGCGTTCCCTTCGTCCTGATCGACCACCAGGGGATCGGCCGGGATTGCCCCGCGGTGGGGGCCACCAACTGGCAGGGGGCGTATCACGCCACGGAGTACCTGGTCAAGCTCGGGCACACCCGGATCGGCTTCATCACCGGCTCGATGGATCTGGGCTGCGCCGACGAACGGCTGGAAGGGTACCGCTCGGCGCTGCGCACCTACCACCTCCCCAACGAACCCGAACTCATTTACGAAGGCACGTTCTTTCAACCGGACGGGTATGCCGGCGCCACGGCGCTCCTTAACCTCGTCAATCCGCCAACGGCCATCTTCGCCTCCAATGACGTGATGGCGATGGGGGCGATGGATGCCGTCCGCAACCGCGGGTTCCGCGTGCCGGACGACATCTCGATTGTCGGCTTCGACGACATCCCGCAGGCGTCGGTGGTCCGTCCCGGGCTGACGACCGTCAGCCAGCCGCTGGAAAAAATGGGCCGGGTCGCCACACAGATGCTCCTGGATTTGTTCCGCGACAAGGAAAAATCCGACAACCGCATCGAACTGCCGACGGAACTGGTCATCCGGGAATCCTGCCAGCCGCCGCGTGCGGCGCAACCATAGGTTTTTCAATTTTCGATGTCCGCCCCTTACGGACGGACGAAAGGAGGTGAACGCGGAAAACTACCAAGATCTGATCGCAGAAACCTTTTACGTCATCCGTCACTATCAAAAGAAGGAGAAAATTCAATGCCCCGCAAAATGTTTATGTTGATCGGCCTCGTGCTGATCATCGCACTCGCGCTCTCAGCCTGCGCCCCGGCTGCCACCGCAACCAAGGCGGTCCAACCGACCACCAAACCGGCGGACACCCAGGCCGAAGTCCCGACGGTTCAGGTTGCCGAACCGGTCACCATCACCTGGTGGCACATCTCCACTGCCGATGAACACAAGAATCTCTGGCAGGCGATGGCCGATGAATACGTCGCTCTCCACCCGAACGTCACGATCGAGATCCAGGTTCTGGAGAACGAAGCCTTCAAGACCAAGCTGACCACCGTTATGCAATCCGGTGAACCGCCCGACATCTTCCAGAGCTGGGGCGGTGGCGTGATGAACGAATACGCCAATGCCGGCCTGCTGCGCGACATCGATGCCGAACTCGATGCCGATGGCGGCGCCTGGCGCAACTCCATGGGTGAGGGCGCCCTCGGTGTGTACTCGTACAAGGGCGTGAACTACGGCGTGCCGTGGGATATGGGCATGATCGGCTGGTGGTACAACAAGGCCCTCTTCGAACAGGCCGGAATCACCGGCACCCCCACCACCTGGACCGAGTTCAACGACGCCGTCGATAAGCTCAATGCGGCAAACATCACCCCGATCGCCGTCGGCATGGGCGATAAATGGCCCGGCATGCACATGTGGGCGTACCTGGTCACCCGCCTCGGCGGCAAGGCCAACTTCGAAGGCGCGCTCCTGCGCACCGGTTCCTTCACCGATGCCCCGTTCGTCAAGGCCGGTGAGATGCTCCAGGGTCTCGTTGCCAAGGATCCGTTCCAGGACGGGTTCCTGGGCGCGACCTACGGCGATGAAGCCACCGCGGTCGGCAACGGAAAAGCCGCGATGGAACTGATGGGCCAGTGGGCCCCGGCCGTTCAGAAGGACAACAGCCTCGACAAGATGGGCCTCGGCGACAACCTCGGCTGGTTCCCCTTCCCGATGGTCGAGGGCGGCGCCGGTGATCCGAACGACGCGGTCGGCGGCGGCAATGGCTTCGCGATCGGCAAGAACGCCTCCGACGCGGCCGTGGACTTCGCCAAGTTCCTGACCAGCTTGGAAAACCAGATTCGTTTGGCGCAGATCAACGTCGCCATCCCGGTGGTCAAGGGCAGCGAGGTAGGCATGACCGATCCGCTGATGATCGCCCTGCAGCAGGAACTGGCCAAGGCGAAGTACTTCCAGCTGTACTACGACCAGGCTCTGCCTCCGGCGATGGGTTCCGTCATCAACGACAGCGTCCAGGCTCTGTTCGCCGGGACAATGACCCCCGAAGAGGCTGCGCAAGCCATCGAGGACTCCGCGAAACTAGAGTTGGACTAGCACCATAGGTCCGGTTTGAAACGGAAGCGGGGGTTGGGTTGGGCTTTCCCAACCCCCGCTTCTTCGTCTGTTGAAGAAGGAGAATCCCCATGGAAACCGCCGCCGACAGCGGAGTCGCCGTGAAACCGCGCAAGGCACCGCTTCTAACCCAAAAAGTGCAGAAGAACCTGACCATTTTTCTTTTCCTGGTCCCGGCGTTCGCGCTTTTTTTGCTGTTCATCGTCTACCCCATCTTCAAATCCGTGTACTACAGCTTCTTCTCGTGGAAGGGTTTTGGCGACCCCACCGATTTTATCGGGTTGGAGAATTTCCAGCAGATTCTGAAAGACAAGATTTTCCAAAAGGCGGTCCTCAACGGATTGCTTATCATCGCGCTTTCCCTCGGCATTCAACTGCCGCTTTCCCTTTCCCTGGCGATCATGGTCGGCCGCGACCTTCCCGGCCGGGCGATTTTTCGCATGATTTTCTTCCTGCCATACGTCATTTCCGAAGTCATCACCGCCATCGCGTGGATGGGCTTGTACAACCCCGATCCGACGCGCGGTTTGTTCAACGCGATCCTTACGCTAATTCCCGGAGTCGAACCCGTGGCCTGGCTGGGCGACATGAAGGTGGTCATGCCCGCCTTGTTTGTCGTATTAACCTGGAAATTTTTCGGATTGCACATGCTGCTCTTTCTGGCGGGGTTGCAGGGCATTCCCATGGAGGTGGAGGAGGCGGCCCGCATCGACGGAGCGAACGGCCTGCAGCTGATCCGCTTCATTACCCTCCCGATGCTCGGCAGCACGATCCGCACCTCGGTCTACCTCTCGGTCCTGGGATCGCTGCAGCAGTTCGTCCTGGTGTGGATCATGACCAAGGGCGGTCCGGTGAACGCCAGCGAGGTCATGGCGACCTACATGTACCGCTTCGGCTTCGTCCGCTTCTGGTACGGCTACGGCTCGGCGGTGGCGATCGTCATGCTGCTGGTCTCACTGGTGTTTTCGATCGGGTACCTGCGGATCATTCGCCAGCCGGATTTCCAAGGCGCCGAGTAGAAAGGCATCCGACATGACCTCCTTAATGATCCAACCCAGACGCAACTGGAAAAAAAACATCCCGCGACTCATCCAATACGCGGTCCTGACATTGATCGTCATCGTCGTCTTCGTCCCGATCGTAATGCTTGTCTTCAGCGCGCTCAAGACCCGCGGCGAGGCGATGACCAATCCGTATACGCTTCCCATCCCGCCGCGCTGGGACAACTACATCAACATCCTTAGCGCTCCGAACTTCTGGATGATGCTGCGCAACAGCCTGCTCGTCATGGCAGCCACGACGACGGGGGTGGTGCTGGTGTGCAGCTTGGCGGCGTTCGTGTTCGCGCGCATGCGATTCCGCAGCAAGGATCTGCTCTTCAACATCCTGACCCTCGGCTTGATGTTCCCGATCAACATCGGAATCCTGCCGGTCTACCTCCTGATCCGGGATCTTCATTTGCCCGATACGTTCCTCGGGGTGATCCTGGTCCAGACCGCATTCGCGCTGTCTGGCAACATCATGATCCTGCGCGGATTCTTCCTGTCCATTCCGATGGAACTCGAGGACGCTTCCTACATCGACGGCTGCACGCCCTTCGATTTCTTCTGGCGGATCCTGCTGCCGATCGCCAAGCCGGCCCTGGCGGCCGTCGCCGCGCTGACGATGATCGTCAGCTGGAACGACTTGCTGGTGCCGCTGGTCCTGATAAACAAGGAAACCCTCTGGACCCTGCCGCTGGGAACGATGCAGTTCCAGGGTCAGTACGGGATGGATGTTTCCCTCGTCAACGCCTTCGTCTCCCTCTCCGCGCTGCCGACGATCATTTTCTATATCTTCGCCGAACGGCAGATCGTGGCCGGCATGACCGCCGGCGCGGTGAAGGGTTAGTTTGAGAGTGCCGGAGACCATGGCCATGCATGGGCGCACCTCCTTCCTCCTGGTCATTGTCTCCCTTCTCCTTTCCGCGTGCGGAACCGGGGGCAGCCCGGTTCCGCCTGCGGAGAGAACGGAGCCGGCGACCGCGACCGTTGCAACGCTCGCGCCCAGCGCGACCGTCACCCGCACACCACTCCCGGCCGTGACCAGCGTGCAATCCTTCCAGACCGGGAGCTACCGGAATCTTTTCGAGGAGTATCTCGGGAAGAGCGAGGAGGATATCCAGGCCAAACTGGATTCCGCCTGGCGGATGCTCTTCTACGGCGACGACGAGTCCGAACGCGTCTACTACCCGGTCGGGGACGGCATGGCGTACATGCTGGACGTCGGCAACAACGACGTCCGCTCCGAGGGCATGTCCTACGGGATGATGATCGCCGTCCAGCTCGACAAGCAGGAAGAATTCAACCGTTTGTGGAAGTGGACCAAGACGCACATGTACCAGACCGACGGACCCTACCGGGGATATTTCTCCTGGCACTGCGACCGCGACGGAAAACAGCTGGCGGCCAACCCGGCCTCCGACGGCGAGGAGTGGTTCGTCACGGCGCTGTTTTTCGCGTCCAAGCGCTGGGGCGACGGCGAAGGGGAGTATAATTACCGCGCCGAAGCCGACGCGATCCTGCGCGCGATGCGCACCAAAACCGCCGAAGGCGGGATCGCCACCGATATGTTCGATCCGGTAACCAAGCAGGTGGTGTTCGTCCCGAGCGGCCGGAATTCCACCTTCACCGACCCTTCCTATCACCTGCCCGCCTTCTACGAACTCTGGGCGCTGTGGGCGGCGGAAGACAACGCCTTCTGGTCGGAGGCGGCCGCGGAGAGCCGCAAGTTTTTCCACCTGGCCGCGCATCCTGTAACGGGCCTGATGCCGGATTATTCGAATTTCGACGGCACGCCCACGGGCGGGGAACACGAGGATTTCCGCTTCGACGCCTGGCGGACCCTGGCCAACGTCGCCGTGGATTATGCCTGGTTCGGGAAGGATCCCTGGCAGGTGGAGCAATCCGACCGCGTGCTCTCGTTCCTCGCCGCGCAGGATTCGGGTTTCTACGGGAACCAATACACGCTGGAAGGCAAGGCGCTCTCGGGCGACCATTCCACCGGGCTGGTGGCGATGGCCGGTGTGGCGGCGTTGGCGGCCCACCGAGAGATCGGGGAGCCCTTTGTGCTGGAACTCTGGAACGCGAAGATACCGCGCGGGACGTGGCGCTATTACGACGGGTTGCTCTACTTCATGGCACTGCTTCACGTCAGCGGTAATTTTCAGGGTTACGCGCCGTAATTTCCGGGGGTCTTTTTCTGCCTTTTTTGCGGTTATCGCAGCAGAAACGATGCTGCGCCGAAAGGGGGCTTGGTGGTCACGACAGGAGAGGAAAGAAACCATTCTCAGTTCCATCACGCCCGGAAAGGAGGAAGACGCCGAAAGAATTGCACGTCGAGACGAACCCATGCACCACCCAAGACGAACAATGCAACAACGCTTCAGGATCCAACCATCTTCGAAAGGAGCACATATGTACCGCAAAATATTTGTGGCACTGATGTTGGTCGCCATGATGACCGGCCTGGTTTCCTGCGCCGGCGCCGGAAAGACCAAGGTCGGAATTTCCTTTTCCGATTTCGCGACCGAGCGGTGGAAGAACGAAGCCGACCTGATGACCAAGCTCCTGAATGAAAAGGGCTACGATGTCATCGTTCAGGAAGCGGCCCATGACGTCAAACTGCAGAACGACCAGATTGACAACATGGTCTCGCAGGGCATCAAGGGCCTGATCGTCATCGCCGAAGACGGCGATGCCGCGGTGACCTCGGTGGATGCCGCCGCCAAAGCGGGCGTGAAAGTCATCGCCTACGACCGCCTGATCAAGACCCAGAGCATCGCGGCCTACATCTCCTTCGACAACGTCGAAGTCGGGCGCCAGGAAGCGCTGGGCGTCATGACCGCGCTCGGCATTCCGGGAAGCACCACGTGGACCAAGGAAAATCCGGCCAAGATCGTCTTGTCCGGCGGGTCCCCGACCGACAACAACGCCGTCCTCGTCCGCCAGGGCCAGATGGAAGTCATCCAGCCCTACCTGGATCAGGGCATCATCACGATCGTCGCCGATCAGTGGGTCGATAACTGGGATGCCGCGATCGCTCAGAAGATGATGGAAAATATCCTCACCGCGCAGCAGAACCTGATCGACGGCGTGATTGCCTCGAACGACGGCACCGCGCTGGGCGAACTGCAGGCGATGAAGGCCCAGGGTCTGGCCGGCAAGGTTCCGATCTCCGGCCAGGATGCCACCGCCGATTCCTGCAATTCGATCGTCAAGGGCGAGCAGACGGTTTCCGTATACAAGGACCATCGCCTGCTGTCCCCGATGGCCGTAGACATGATCGACCAGCTCCTCAAGGGCGAAGCGATCGCGGGCCTGCAGAAGTTCTCCCTGGCCGTGCTGACCGGTGATGACACCAAGGTCGGCGACATTCAGGCGAACTTCCTCCCGGTTGTCCAGATCGACAAGAACAACGTCTACGAAGTGGTCGTCAAGAGCTGCTTCCAGCCCTACGACGACGTGTACCGGGATATTCCGGACGCGGATCGGCCTGCCAAGGTGACCTGCCCGTAGGCGCAGCACCTCATCCGACCGTTGGTTTGCCATGACGGCCGGATGATAAGAACAAGTTAAGCAATTCGCGGGGGCGGGCTTCCTTTTGAACTCACAAGTTTTTCAAGGAAGCCCGCCCTCCGATCCGGTGCGCAGGAGAACGGTATGAGCGACGACGTCATTCTGGAATTTAAGAACGTAACCAAAAAATTTGCCGGCGTTACCGCGCTCTCGGATGTTTCCTTTTCCATCCGGCGCGGTGAAATCCACGGTATCTGCGGCGAGAACGGCGCCGGAAAATCCACCTTGATGAAGATCCTGTCGGGAGTGTACCCGTATGGGGATTATGAGGGGCAGGTGATCTACAACGGGAAAGAATTGAAGTTGGAAGAGGGATCGATTCGCAAGGCGGCCGAAGAGGGGATTGCGATCGTCTACCAGGAACTGACGCTGGTGCCTTTCGGCACGGTCGGAGAAAATATATACCTGGGCAAGGAACCGGTGGAACTCGGCATAATCAACTGGGACAAACTTTATTCCGAGACCGACGCCCTGCTGGCCAAATACCATATGGATGTCAACGCCCATACGGTGGTGAGGCACCTGGGCGTCGGCAAAATGCAGATGACGGAAATCGCCAAGGCGCTTGCGGAAAACGCAAAGATCCTGATCCTCGACGAGCCGACCAGCGCGCTGGCCGAATCCGAAATCGAACAACTCATGCAAATTCTGCAGGGGCTCAAGCGGCACGGAGTGACCTGCATTTACATCAGCCACAAATTGGATGAGTTCTTCAAGATCACCGATTCGGTGACGATCCTGCGCGACGGGAAGACGGTCCTCACCAGCCCGACCAAGAAACTCAACGTGGAATCCCTGGTCCGCCATATGGTCGGACGCGAGATGAAGGCGCGCTTCCCGGAGGGCAACCGCAAACCCGGCGCGGTGATCTTCGAGGTGGAGGATCTCCATGCGCTGGACCCCAACGACACCAACACCGAAATCATCAAAGGCGTAAGCTTCAACCTGCGCAAGGGGGAGATCCTCGGGATCGCCGGCCTGATGGGCTCCGGCCGGACGGAACTCGTCATGACCCTCTTCGGGGAGTACGGAAAAATCAATAAGGGAACTATTAAACTCGAGGGCAGGGACGTCAAGGCCGGGAGCGCGAGCCAGGCCATGCGGCAAGGCATCAGCCTGGTGCCGGAAGACCGCAAAAGGCACGGACTGGTGCTGATGCAATCGATCCTGCGCAATATTTCCATGGCCAACCTGGACCGGTTCGCATCCTTTTTACGCATCAACGATGCCGCCGAACTGAAGGAGAGCCTGGAACTCGCCAAAAGCCTGGCGATTAAAACCTCCAACCTGCATGCCCGGGCGGATTCGCTCTCCGGCGGCAACCAGCAGAAGGTCGTCATTTCCAAATGGCTGATGTCGCGGCCGAAGGTGCTGATCATGGACGACCCGACCCGCGGGATCGACGTCGGCACCAAATTTGAGATCTACAAGATCATGAACGAGCTTGCCGAACAGGGGATCGCCATCATCATGATCTCCAGCGATCTGGTGGAGGTGCTCGGCATGAGCGACCGGGTCATGGTCATGCACGAAGACCGGTCGGTCTGCACCCTGAATATCGCCGACGCCAACCAGGAAAAAATCATGGCGCTGGCCACCGGCACAGCGGCCAATTCCAAACCCGAAAGGTCTAAATCATGAGCGCTATCTCCGCTACCCCGCAGGAAACCATGTTTACCAAGGTCGTGCGGCAGCTCCGCGGCAACCTGCAAACCTACACCCTGGTTGTGGCGATGATCGTCATCTGGGGGTTGTTCGCCGCGCTGACCGGCGGGTCCTACGTCTCGGCGCAGAATTTTTCCAATCTCTTCCGGCAGATGACGATCACGGCGATCATGTCGGTCGGCATGGTGCTGGTGATCGTCACCGGCGGGATCGACCTCTCGGTCGGCAAATTGGCCGGGTACATCTCCGTATGGGCTGCCTTCCTGCAGCTGCGCGTCTGGGATTCGATATTCCCCGGCCAGGCGCTCCTGGCCGCAATCCTTTCCTCCATCGCCGGGATCGGGATCGGCACGCTCTTCGGCGTCATCCAGGGCTATATCATCGCCTATCTGCGCATCCCCGCCTTCATCGTGACGCTCGGCAGCATGTGGATTCTCAACGGCCTGATCCTCGTCCGGACGGAAGGAAAAACGATCGCCGCCAACCAGCCGTATTTTTCGGAAATCGGGCAGGGGTATCTTCCGGCGTGGCTCGGGTGGATCATCGCGGCATTGATCGTCGCGGCGCTTTTCGGGCTTATGTTCACTTCCCGGCGGCGGAAAGCGAAATACGGTTTTACCCTCCCGCCGATCGGCATGGATCTCGCCAAAACCATTTTCTTCTGCCTATTGGTCGTCGGGTATGTCGCCTACGTCAATGCCTACCGCGGGATTCAAAACCCGGTGCTGATCCTGGCGGTGCTTGCCATCGCCGTTTCGTATATTTCCGACAATACGAAATTCGGCCGGCATGCCTACGCGATCGGGGGCAACCGCGAAGCGGCCCGTCTTTCCGGGATCAACATCCAAAGCAACATCTTCAAGATTTTCATCCTGATGGGTTTCCTGTGCGGGGTATCCGGCGTGGTGATGGCATCGTACGTCGGTTACGGGACAATCGCCGCAGGAGGCGGTTATGAACTCGACGCGATCGCGGCCTGCTTCCTGGGCGGCACGTCCACGTTCGGCGGAGAGGGGACGGTCTTCGGCGCGATGGTCGGGGCGCTGATCATGGCCAGCCTGGTCAACGGGCTGCAGATCATGAACGTCCCCTCGGCCTGGCAGTACGTGGTCAAAGGGATTGTGCTGGTGATCGCCGTGCTGCTCGATGTGTATATGAAGCGCAACCGGTAATCCATCCGCCTTTTCGCACGGACCGGGAAACGCCGGATCCGCGATGGGCTCAACACCGGCCGCCGGAAGGCGGCCGGGGAAAAAACCAACGCAGGAGGAAATGGCGATGTCTGACTATTCACCAAAACCCGAGCATAAATTCACCTTCGGTTTGTGGACGGTCGGTTCGACCGGCCGCGATCCGTTCGGTGCACCGACGCGCGATTCGAAAACCCCGGTCGAACTGGTCAAGCTGTTGGCGGAAGTCGGCGCGTACGGGGTCAACCTGCACGACAACGACCTGGTCCCGATCGACGCCACGGCCGTCGAGCGCGACAAGATTGTCGCGGATTTCAAGGCCGCCCTTAAGCAGACCGGCCTGGTCGTCCCGATGGCGACAACCAACCTGTTCTTCGATCCGGCATTCAAAGACGGCGCGTTCACTTCCAACGACGCCAAGGTGCGCGCTTACGCGCTGCAGAAGACGATGGCCTCGATCGACCTGGGCGCCGAACTGGGCGCAAAGGTCTACGTGTTCTGGGGCGGCCGCGAGGGGACCGAAAGCGACGCCACCAAGGATCCGGTCACGGCGATCAAACGCAACCGCGAAGCGCTGGACTTCCTGTGCGATTACGTGCTTGATAAAAAGTACGGCATGAAGTTCGCGCTCGAGGCCAAGCCGAACGAGCCGCGCGGCGATATTTATAACGCCACGACCGGCCACATGCTGGGCTTCATCGCCACCCTCGCCCATCCCGAGATGGTCGGGGTCAATCCGGAAGTCGCCCACGAACACATGGCCGGGCTCAACTTCCTGCACGGCGTGGCCCAGGCCTGGGAGGCCGGCAAGCTCTTCCATATCGACCTCAACGACCAGTATCCGGGGCGCTACGACCAGGATCTGCGCTTTGGCTCACGCGACCCCAAGGCGGCCTTCTTCCTCGTCAAGTTCCTCGAGGACGTCAAGTATGAGGGTATGCGGCATTACGATGCGCATGCCTACCGCACGGAAGATTACGAAGGCGTGAAGGATTTCGCGCGCGGCTGCATGCGCACCTACCTGATCCTCAAGGAAAAGGGCGCGCGCTGGAACGCCGACAAGGAGATCCAGGCCATCCTGGCCGAGATCAACGCGGACGACGGATCGACCGCGGCCTTCACCGGAAAATACGCCGCGGCCAAGGCCGACGGTTTGAAGAAGCAGACCTTCGACCGCATCGCCCTCGGCAAACGCGGCTTGAAATACGAACGCCTGGACCAGTTGACGATCGAAATCCTGATGGGGGTCCGCTGATCCCGGTATTGGATCAGCGCAATAACCAAAGCGATTCCCCATTAAAAAAACTTCGGATAAGTCGTGCCGAGCGCCGCGAAGGATCTTTGAGGGAAGGGTCTTTCGCGGCGCTCGGCATGGAAACCGTATGCCTGCACTCTGTCATGGAGTCTGTTTGTGGAAACCGCTCAAATCAAACCGCTTTATCTTGAGGCCTCCCAGCCCATTCCCGTCCGGCTCAAAGATTTGCTCGGCCGGATGACGGTCGAAGAAAAATTATTCCAGCTCAGCGCCTATTGGTTCCACGATCTGCGCAACGGCCAGGAACTGTCCCAGGACCGGATGCGGGTGCTGCTCGGAATGGGCATCGGACAGATCTCCCGTATCGGCGGGTCGAGCGCGCTCCTGCCGCCCGATGCGGCCCGGGCCGGCAATACGATCCAACGCTTCCTGCGCGAACACACCCGTCTGGGAATCCCGGCCATCCTGCATGAGGAATGCTGCGCCGGCTACATGGGTCTGGGGGGATCGATCTTCCCGCAGATGATCGGAATGGCCAGCACCTGGAACCCGGAGCTTCTGCAGCGGACGGCGGCCGAAATCCGGGCCCAGCTGCTGGCGGTGGGAGCCCGGCAGGGGTTGGCGCCCGTGCTGGATGTCGCCCTTGACCCGCGCTGGGGGCGGACTGAGGAAACTTTCGGAGAGGATCCGCTCCTGATCGCGCGGATGGGGGCGGCTTACATCCGCGGCGTGCAGGGGGATGAGATGAAAAGCGGCTTGATGGCGACCGCCAAGCATTTCATCGGGTACAGCCTGTCCGCGGGCGGGATGAACTGCGCCCCGATCCAGGCCGGACCGCGCTTCCTGCGCGAAACCTGCCTGATGCCCTTCCAGGCGGCTATCGCCGAGGCGGGGGTCCGCTCGGTGATGAACGCCTACAACGAGTTGGATGGGGAAGTGGTGGCGGCGTCGGGCGCGATCCTGAAGGATCTCCTGCGCGGCGAGCTGGGATTCAAGGGGGTGGTGGTTTCCGATTACAGCGCGATCGCGATGATCCACAACTACCATCACGCGGCATCCGACGAGCGGAGCGCGGCGGTAAAGGCATTCAAAGCCGGGATCGAGATGGAACTCCCGAGCAGGGTGTGCTACGGCGAGCCGCTGCGCGCCGCGCTGGAAGCCGGCGAGGTCGGCCTGGATGAGATCGATGCCGCGGTGCAGCTCGTCCTGGAGGCGAAATTCGAACTCGGGCTGTTCGAGAATCCATTCGCGGATGAACACACCGCCGCGCTGAGTTTCGAAACGCCGGCCCAGCGGGCGCTGGCGCGCGAAGCCGCCGGGCAAAGCCTGATCCTTCTAAAGAACGACGGCCTGCTTCCGCTGCGCCCGACCGGCACGATTGCGGTCATCGGCCCTAACGCGGATGCGCCGCGAAACCTGATCGGGGATTATTCCTACCAGGCGGGCGTGGAATTGGCCGCGCATCCGCCCGCGCCCGAACTCGGCATCCCGACGCTCGGCGGGCTGGATTGGAATTATATCCAGGCGCATTCGGTCAAGATCCCCTCCATTCTGGATGGCATCCGCGACCGGGCCGGGCGGGATGCCCGGGTCCTGCACGCGGCCGGGTGCACGGTTTCGGGTGCCGACCGGGCCGGAATACCGGAAGCCGCCGCACTCGCTGCGCAAGCCGACGCGGTCATCCTCGTCCTGGGGGATAAATCCGGGTTCACGCTGGATTGCACGAGTGGCGAGACGCGCGACCGAGCGGAACTCGGCCTACCCGGCGTGCAGCAGGAGCTGGCCGAAGCGGTGCTTGGGGCCGGGAAGCCCGCCGCGGTCGTGCTGATCAACGGGCGGCCGCTCGCGATCCCATGGCTGGATACGAACGCCAACGCGATCCTCGAAGCCTGGCTTCCCGGCGAAGAAGGCGGGGCGGCCGTGGCCGATGCGCTGTTCGGAGCGATCAATCCGGGCGGGAAGCTGCCCATCACCGTTCCGCGCACCGTCGGCCAGGTGCCGATCCAATACAACCACAAGCCGTCGGGCAGCCGCTCCAACTGGTATGGCGACTATGTGGAATCGCCGGCCGGGCCGTTGTATCCGTTCGGGCACGGCCTGAGCTACACCACGTTTGGGTACACGGATTTTTTCATCGCGCCCGCGCAGGCGGCTCCCGGCGGTGTGGTGGAGGTTCGGCTGACGGTTGTCAATACCGGAAAGGTTGCCGGGGATGAAGTGGTGCAGTTGTATGTTTGCGATCCGGTGGCCTCCATTCCCCGGCCGGTGAAGGAATTGAAAGGCTTCTGCCGGATCGGCTTGAAGCCGGGCGAATCCCGGAAGGTGTTGTTCCGCCTTCCGGTGGACATGCTTGCCTTCTATGATGAAAACATGGATCTGGTGACCGAGGCCGGGACGATCCGGGTCATGCTCGGAGGTTCCTCGAGCGACCTCCGGCTGCAGGGGCAATTTGAAATCATCGGCCCTCAAAAATCGAAAGTCGGCCGGCGTATGACGGTTTGCCCGGTGGCGATAGAATAGGCTGGAGGAATCCAAAATGGCGAAGCGACATTTTCTCGGGCTGGACGTATCCACGACCGGCAGCAAAGCCCTGGTGATCGACGAACAGGGAACCGTGCTGGGAACGGCGGTCACGCCGCATACCCTGCAAACGCCCAAGCCGCTCTGGTCCGAGCAGAACCCGGAAGAGTGGTGGGGGGCATCCGTGGAGAGCATCCGCAAGGTGCTCAAGGAAACGGGCGTGCCGGGCGGAGAGATCGCCGGAGTGGGGCTGACCGGCCAGATGCACGGCCTGGTGCTCCAGGATGCGGACGGAAAAGTTCTGCGGCCGGCGATTCTGTGGAACGACCAGCGCACCGGCGCGCAATGCGACGAGATCCGCGCCAAAATCGGCAGGGAAAAATTCATCCGGATCACCGGCAACGACGCGCTGACGGGCTTCACGGCGCCGAAGATCCTGTGGGTGAAGGAGAACGAGCCGGATGTCTTTAAGAAAGCGCGCCATGTGCTGCTTCCCAAGGATTACCTGCGCTACCGGCTGACCGGCGGGTATGCGATGGACAAAGCCGACGGTTCCGGGACGGTGCTCTTTGATTTGAAAAGCCGCAACTGGTCGCCGGAGGTGCTCTCCGCGCTCGGCATTCCGGCGGAGTGGCTGCCGCCCACGTTCGAGGGGCCGGAAACGACCGGCACCCTCACCGCCGAAGCGGCGGCGGCGACCGGCCTTGCGGCCGGAACTCCCGTCTGCGCCGGGGGCGGCGATCAGGCGGCCCAGGCAGTGGGGGTCGGGGCGGTCGAGACGGGGATCATCGCGCTGACGCTCGGCACGTCGGGGGTGGTGTTTGCGGCCACGCCGGCGGCCGCGGTCGAGCCGGAAGGGCGGCTGCACGCGTTCTGCCACGCCGTGCCCGGCATGTGGCACTTTATGGGGGTGATGCTAAGCGCGGCCGGCAGCCTGCAGTGGTACCGGAATACGATGGTGCCGGGGACCGAATATGACGACCTATTAAAAGAAGCCACGCCGGTACCGGCGGGCAGCGAAGGATTGCAGTTCCTGCCGTATCTGTCCGGCGAGCGCACGCCGCACCCGGATCCGCTCGCGCGCGGGGCCTGGATCGGGCTGACGCTGCGCCATGGGCGCGGGCACCTTACCCGCGCGGTGCTGGAGGGCGTGGCGTACGGGTTGAAGGACAGTTACCAGCTTATCCGCGATTCGGGCGCGGGGGCGATCCGCCAGGTGCGCGCCTCCGGCGGCGGAGTCAAGGGCGCGCTGTGGCGGCAGATCCTGGCATCGGTCCTGGAGACGGAACTGGTGACCGTTAACACAACCGAGGGCGCCGCCTACGGC
>Ga0105104_10000562_pt1 | contig 28811 bp, 22 predicted proteins | sample PPLLaktember2015_3_FD_87034 | JGI IMG/M metagenome (GOLD analysis project Ga0105104, IMG submission 87034) | Freshwater sediment microbial communities from Prairie Pothole Lake near Jamestown, North Dakota, USA - PPLs Lake P7 Core (6) Depth... | ecosystem: Environmental > Aquatic > Freshwater >...
ATGGTTCCGCCCCGAGGCTGCTGTCCAGGGTTTGATCGGTGGGAAGCTGATTCATCTGAAGGTAGACGGTCCCGCTCGCGCATGCCCCGACCAGGACTGTCAACGCCGCCAGAAGCGCCAGGATAGACCTCGGACAAGCCATGGCGATTTCCCCTCAGAAAACATTTTTATTATTATAATCTGATGCCGACTTCAGGAAAAGCAAGAAATGATCAGTTGTAGAGTTGGCAGGCAACGAAGTGGCCCTCTTCCACCTCGGTCAGGGAGGGCGCTGAGATTTTGCAGGAATCCATGCCACGGGGGCAGCGGGGATGAAAGGCACAGCCTGCAGGCGGGCTGATGGGGCTCGGGACATCCCCTCCTGCCGCAATGAGCGGTTTTTTTCTGCCCGGGTCGGGAACGGGGATGGCAGAGATAAGAACCTGCGTGTAGGGGTGTAACGGCCTGTTGTAGAGAGCGCCGCTTGCGGCAAGCTCCACGATCTTTCCCAGGTACATGACGGCCACGCGGTCGCTCATGTGCTCGACGACACTGAGGTCATGGGAGATGAACAGGTAGGTCAGCTCGAATTCCTCCTGGAGGCTCTGTAACAGGTTCAGGATCTGGGCCTGGATCGAGACATCCAGGGCCGAAACGGGTTCGTCGGCGATGATCAGTTTAGGCCTCAGGGCCAGTGCCCGGGCAATGCCGATGCGCTGCCGCTGGCCGCCGCTGAATTCGTGGGGGTAACGGTCCATTTGCTCGCGCGTGAGCCCGACCTTTTCCATGAGCCGGGCCACGTCCTCTGCCCGATTCTCCCCATAGGTCACGCCGTGGATGAGAAGGGGCTCGCCGATGGTGCTCCCGGCGCTCCTGCGGGGGTTTAGCGACGAGTAGGGGTCCTGGAAGATCATCTGGACCTCGCGCCGGAACGCCTTGAGCTTTTCGCCGCTGTGACCCAGGATGTTTTCCCCATTGACCAGAATCTCCCCCGCCGTGGGGTTATCCAGCCTTACGATGAGCCGTCCCAGTGTCGTCTTCCCGCAGCCGCTTTCCCCCACGAGGCCGAGCGTCTCCCCCCGGAACACCTGGAGGTCCACCCCGTCGACGGCTTTCACAACGGTGTGCCGTCCGCTGAGAGGGCCGCCCTTCACGGGGAAATGTTTGCGAACACCCTTAATGTCTACGAGAACGTCAGTCATACTCGGTCTATCCAGTCTGTTCCGTCTATCTGGTCTATCTGGTCTGTCTGGTCTGTCGAAAACCGTTTATTTCATTTGTTTCGTTCATTTGTCATTGCGAGGAGCGAAGTGACGAAGCAATCTGTATCCAGATAGATTGCCACACCTGTGAAGACCAACTACCTCAATCCTCTCCCCTTCGTGGGAGAGGATTGAGGTGAGGGGGAATGATCCCTGTACCTCATTTTCACCCTCACCCCGACCCTCTCCCGTCAAGGGAGAGGGAGATCAGAGTAGTGTTTTTCTAGAGGCTCGGCTCGCAATGACGCAACAGAAGATGTCATTGCGAGGAGCGAGGCGACGAAGCAATCTATCTCAATCGTAGATTGCCACGCCTCGCGAGGCTCGGCTCGCAATGACTCATTTTTTATATCTCTGGTCCCGAAGCCGGAATCCCGATGCCCGATTCCAGCCGCTCCGCGGCATTGCCTTGCGGCTCGAAGCTCGAGGATTTCTATTTTGTTTCCTCGGTCCTCGTTCCTCGAACCTCGTGCCTTTTTATGGCCTCACACCCACAGCCAACACCTCACATAATGCCCCGGTGTATACTCGAGCAGTTGCGGGACCTTTTCCGCGCAGATGGGCATGACGCGCGGGCAGCGGTCCCTGAACTTGCATCCAGACGGAAGCTCGAGCAGATCCGGAATCGTCCCGGGGATGACATTGAGGTAGCCGCCGCGGGAATGCCCCGAGCCGATCCGGGGGATGGAGTTCATGAGCCCCACCGTGTAAGGGTGCAGCGGTGAGGAGAAGATAGCCGCCACAGGCCCCTGCTCGACGACCCACCCCGTGTACATGATGGCTGCATGCTGGGCCGCCTCGGCGATGACCCCGAGGTCGTGCGTGATCAGAATGACCGATGTGCCAACCTCCCTCTTGAGCGCCAGGATCAGGTCGAGGATCTGCGCCTGGATCGTGACATCCAGGGCCGTTGTGGGTTCGTCGGCAAGCATCAGCCTGGGCCTGCACGACATGGCCATGGCAATCATAACGCGCTGCCGCATCCCGCCGCTCATCTGGTGAGGGTAGTCTCGGGACCGCATTTCCGGGGCCGGGATCCCAACGAGGCGCAGCATCTCCACGGCACGGTCCCGGGCATCGCCGGCCGTCAACCCCTCGTGCAGTTCGAGGGCTTCGGCGATCTGGTCGCCGATTCGGAAGACGGGGTTGAGCGACGTCATGGGTTCCTGGAAAATCATGGAAATGCGCTTTCCGCGGATGCGCCGCATCTCTTCGTCCGTAAGCCCCAGGAGGTCCGTGCCCTCGAAGAGGACCCGGCCCGAAACGATGCGGCCGGGCGGGCTGGGGATGAGCCGCATGATGGACAGTGCAAGAACTGTCTTGCCGCAGCCCGACTCTCCGGCAATGCCGAGAGTGTCTCCCTCGTTGAGGTGAAGGTCCACGCCATCGACGGCCCGCACGGTGCCCCTGGCCGTTTCGAAATGGGTGTTGAGGTTTTCGATCTGCAGGATTGGAGTCATGACAAACAGGACTTAGTAATTAGTAATTGGTTTATTAAGTAATTAGAGACGATGTCTGAATCCCTTTCTACCTGATTCCCGATTTCCCAGTTACTTAATTACTCAGTCACTGCCGCTTTGCGGCAGCGGCCCTGTCCCTCAGGAACCGCACCATGAGTCGCACGCCCACTGCCGAGGCGCCCCGGGGGATGTAGTGCCTTTCCTTGCTCAGCCAGGCCGGTCCCGCGATGTCCAGGTGCACCCAGGGGAAATCCCCTGCGAACTTGCCCAGGAAAACGGCGGCCGTGATGGCCCCGCCGGCCCGTCCGCCCGTGTTCTTCATGTCGGCCACATCGCTCTTGATGAGCTCGGCATAGTCGTCCCAGATCGGAAGTTCCCAGAGCTTCTCACCGGTTTCCGCGGCGGCGCGGCGCAGGTCATTTTTCAGGCCGTCATCGGTCCCCATCATGCCGATGACCTCGTCGCCAAGCGCGATGATGCAAGCTCCGGTCAGGGTGGCCATGTCGATGATGGCCTTCGGCTTGAATCGCCCCGCGTAGGTCAGGGCGTCAGCCAGGATAAGCCGACCCTCGGCATCGGTACTGATCACCTCGATGGTCTTTCCGGACATGGAGCGCAGCACATCGCCGGGCTTGTAGGCACGCCCACCCGGGAGATTCTCCGTGGCGGGGACGAGCCCCACCAGGTTGAGCGGGAGCTTCAACTCGGCTGCGGCCTTGATCACGGCGAACACGGCCGCCCCGCCCGACATGTCGGCCTTCATCTCCTCCATCTTGTCGGGCGGCTTCAGGGAGATCCCGCCGCTGTCGAAGGTGATTCCCTTCCCGACGATAACGTAAGGTCTTTCGCCTCGCTTGCCCCCATCGTATTCGAGAATGATGAACCGGGCAGGCTCCATGCTGCCTCGGGCCACGGAGAGAAGCGCATGCATCCCCAGCTTTTCCATCCTTGCGTTGTCGAGGACAGTCAGCCGGACCTTCTTCGATGCCGCGGCGTCCTTTGCCCTGCGGGCCATATCGGTGGGCGTCATTTCGTTGGACGGGGTCGATACGAGATCCCTGGCGTACCAGACTGCCTTGGAGACGATCTCGGCCCTTTGTGCCGCAGCCTTCATCCGGCGGGCCTCACGGTCGCCTGCCGCCAGCATCGTGAATGTCCGGACCTTTCGCTCTTCTTTTTTGTCGACCGTCTTGAAGTTCGTGAACTGGTACAGCCCGAGAAGCACACCCTCTACGGCCGCTTCCGTCAGATCTTCCAGGCTGCGGGGCCCGTCCACCGAATCCAGGGAGGCTGCAAACGCGGGGATGCCAAGCTCGCGGATTGTCCGGGCGGCCTTCGAGAAGGCCCTTCGGAGCTTCTCCGGGTCGAAGTCTTTTTTCTTTCCAAGACCAAGCAACACGATTCTTCGCACCGGCAGGGCGCCCCGCGTGTAGATCACAGAGACCTGTGCGTGCTTTCCGGTGAAGTCCCCGGTTTTGAGCAACTCGCCCAGACACCCGCCGGAACTGCTTTCCAGCTTAAGCGCCGCCCCTTCGAGCTTCCGGGAATCTTCGAAATGACAGACCACGATCGCCTCGCCGCGAAACGCGGACAGACTACCCTTATTTACATCAACCTTCATCATGCCTCCGGGTTTGCCGCAAAGCGGCAGTAATCAGTAATTGGTTGATTAAGTAATTGGGTCTAACTGCCTAATTCCTAATTACTTAATTACTGATTACTTAATAACTAATTACTGCCGCGCAGCTGCTGCTCTGCGGCAATGTACTCTCCACACTCTGATTCCGAGATTTGGTAACATTGGTCACACTGGTAACACTCGTCTCTATTGTCTATAACTCGCAGCGCGGAAACAGTAGCACAAGTGCGCGTAAATTGGAATACTTTCTCGTTTTTGCACCCTCTCCGTCTAATCCTTGAAAGATTACTTTAACCTGTTTTTCTCATAATATTTTCTTAGACAAATTCATACTTTTTTGCGGGTTGATTTTCCCCCCCTACGCGATAGACTGCACTCATACAAGACTTCGAGAGTGAACCCTCATGGTTGAGAGAAGGAAATACGAACGCTACGATCTCGTCGTCCCGGCCATAGTCGAGACCCTGGCAAGAACCGCCGCCAAGAGAAAAATTACCCTCAAGACGATGAACGTATCCGCAGGCGGCGCCTATTTCCGCACGGAGGCCATCCTGGCGGAAGGTACGAAAGTGCGGCTGGAACTGCGACTCTCCTACGACAGCCGGCCCAAACTCAAGAACCCGCGAAACGCGCGTATCCGGATGCTCGGGACCGTCATGCGCTGCAAGGACGGCGGGATGGCCATCCGCTTCAGCGATGATTACGTCATCGCCCCGATCCCGACCAAGGCACAGGGTGTCGGATGAATGCGCTTCGCGCGGGATTCGGGCATCGGGTCTCGGGTTTCGGGATAAAGAGTAAAAAGCAAGTCAGTCATCGCGAGGGCGAAACCCGTGGCGATCTACGATTTCCCTCTTCTTCTTATCTTGAAGCCCTAGGCAATCCCCTGTGAGAGCCCTTTACCTTTGTGCAACCCGGATCATCGTTTACAGTTTAATCCGGGCACATGGTTTACACTTATTGATCTTCCTCTCCCCCGGCGGGAGAGGACAGAGGTGAGGGGGAATGATCTTCGTACCTCTTCTTCACCCTCACCCCAACCCGTCAAGGGAGAGGGAGAATAGGGTAGCAGGTTTCTATAGGCTCGGCTCGCAATGACCCATTTTTTATATTTTCTGGCCCCGACGCCCGAAACCTGACTCCTGAATCCCTTCTTTTCCCTCCCCCACTTCCGCACTCACGCACTTCTTTCTCACTTCCCCCACTTCTTCATGCACTCAGCCACTTTCTTTGCCTTGCGGCTTGTGGCTTGCGGCTCTTCTTTCCCGAAGCCGGAGGCCCGAATCCCAGGCGCTTCGCGCCTGCCTGTCAATTTATTGTCCAGCCTCCCTGCCTCCCCAAGACCACCCTGCAATAATTACATCTATCTGTAATCATAGGTTAATCTGATTATTTGTGCTCCGTTTTACCGAGTGGAACGGAAAATGCTTGTACTACTACTCAAGTATTAGATTGTCCCTAATCAGGCACTAATCGGTATTAGGCACCATGAAAAGCAGGGCAGCAAAATCCGAGTCGCTGAACAAGAAAACGATCCAGATCGTCAGCGCCCGAAAACTGCAGTGCGATCTGATGGCCCACTATCTGAGCGCCAGTACCGGGGTTACATGCAAGATCGCTTCCGACCCCGGCACGATCTCCGTTAATCCGCACGAACCCGATCACGCCACCCTTGTGCTCCTTGACTGCCCCGAGCGCGACCCCGTGAAGTACTTCATGGCGCTGGCCGTGGCTGGAAAGCGAGTCCTGTCGAAGTGCCTGGTAGCCCTCTTCAACGTCCGGCCCGGCCTTGGCATTGAGGAGAGGGCCGTATCGTGGGGCATCCGTGGCTTCTTCTACGAAACGGATTCACTCGATCAGATGATGAAGGGCATCCAGACCCTTTTCAAGGGTGAGATGTGGCTTTCCCGCGATATCATGGCCAAGTGCATCCTGTCGCAGCGCTCCAGCGCCGAGTCCTCGAAGAAGGACGTGATCTTCCTGACGCAGCGCGAGCTCGAGATCCTCAGCATGGTTGTGTCCGGGGCCACGAACGAAGAGATCGCCGCCCGGATCTGCATCAGCCCCCACACCGTGAAAACGCACATTTACAACATCTTCAAGAAGATCAACGTCCCCAACCGGCTTCAGGCGGCACTCTGGGCCGCTAAGAATCTCTAAGTCCCTTTTCAACTTTCTTCCTTGATTACCCTCTCCCCCACCCTTGGGGAGAGGCTTATCGCGCGTCAGTGCGACAAGCCTCAGGACCCAGGATCGAGGATCGAGGCTCGAGGATTTCCATTTTGTGTCCTCGCTCCTCGTTCCTCGGACCTCGGTCCTTTTTTTATTGACTTTCCCTCCCGAAATATCGTTCATTACAGCAGTTTCAGACGGCAGGAGGGGCCATGTCAGCCATCACGTTCAAGAGTTGCCCAAAGGTGTACATCCACGAGACGCACCGCTCGAAGATGCCCGTGGACACGCTTCACTTCGTCGAGGGCATGCGGAATCTTCTCGGCATGAGAGACTTCCGCGATGCAACCTCCCTGGACCGTATCGGCATCCCCGTTTACACCTGCTGGCGGCTCCGGCCCGACGAAACGAAAACCTTCCACACCGGCAAGGGCGTATCGGCGATCCAGGCCCAGTGTTCCGTCACCTTTGAATCAATCGAGCGCTACTCCTCCGAGTTTCGCGAGGAGTGGTCGGACCGGCTCATCGTCGGAAGCTACAACGCCCTGCGAAAGAAACACAACACCCTCGACCCCACCGCACTCGTCCTCTCGCAGTTCAGCGATTACGGGCCCGACACGGACCTGCACTGGACCTGGGGACATGACATCTCGAACGATCGGGAAATCCTCGTCCCCGCAAAAGAGGTCTACCACCCGTTTCATCGCGACGAGGGGCTGCTCTACGGCTCCCACACGAACGGCCTCGCATCGGGCAACACCATCGAGGAGGCGGTCTTCCACGCCCTCACGGAGATCGTCGAGCGCGACGCCTGGAGCATCGCCAAGTACAACCGCTATTACGGCGAGCCGGTGTTCATCGAGAACAAGCCCGACCAGCAGTTCCTGATCGACATCGCCCGGAAATTCGAGGAAGCCGGGATCGACATCGTTGCCCGCGACATCACCTCCGACATCGGCATCCCGACCGTGGCGGCATTCTGCAAGGACATGCGCCATGGCGACACGATGCCGATCGAGGGGTTCGGCGCCCACACGGACCCGAAGGTCGCCATGGGGAGGGCGCTCATGGAGATGGCGACCACGCGTGCCCTCTTCCTGGTCAAGAACGGCGTTGACGGGCTCCGTGACTCGAGCCCCCTCTACCTGACGCACGACGAGTCCAGGGACGACCCGCGATTCCTCGTCCTGAGCTCCAAGAGCCTCAGCGACATGGAAATCGGCTACAGCAACGACATCGCCGAGGACCTGAAGGCCTGCGTCGGGAGGCTGCGGGAGCGCGGCCTGGACCGTGTCATCGCCGTCGACCTGACGATGCCGGAGACGGGCATCCCCACCGTGCGAGTGATCATCCCGGGCACGGATGCCTACTGCTTCGACCGGACCCGAAAGGGTGATCGACTTTACAGCGCCGTATAAGGAGGGCATGGCATGCTGACGGAAAAAGAGGTCTGCGAACGAGCGGAATACTGCTACCTGATCTGCCTGCAGCTCAACTGGATGTATGCCAACGAGTCCATCCGGCCCGAGAAGTACCTCGAGCAGATCCGCAAGTCCTCCCTGGGCCTTGCCGAGGATGATTTCATCGTGATGAGCCTCGAGGAAGGACTGAAAACGGGGCTCGAAGACTGCGGCGTCAACAACCTGATCCTCATGTACGAGTCCTTCGTGCATGCCTTCTGCGAGGTCCTGCAGATCGACATCGAAGATCTCCGCGACAGCATCCCCCGTGAACTCATGCAGAGACTCGCCTCGGAGATGGGGGCTGAGCTGAGCGCCGAAGCCTGATTCCCTGTTCTGTCATTGCGAGGAGCCTTTTTTCTCTGTCATTGCGAGGAGCGCCAGCGACGAAGCAATCTGACTGCGAGATTGCTTCGCTGCGCTCGCAATGACAAAGAGGGGAATCATGGCGTGGAGCCTTTTTTCTCTGTCATTGCGAGAAGCGTCAGCGACGAAGCAATCTAGGGGTTGATAGCTCATGGAGAAACAGTATTTTGTCTACATAATGACAAATGCTGCGAATTCCGTGTTGTACACAGGCGTGACAAGCGACCTGAAAAAAAGAGCTTATGAGCACCGAAATAAACTGATCGAAGGTTTTACGAAGACGTACAATATTACCAAGCTGGTCCATTATGAAATGTTCACCGAACCCTTGCAGGCTATCGCGAGAGAGAAGCAAATTAAACGAGGTTCGCGACTAAAGAAGATCAACTATCAATCACAAAAACGACACGTGGAAGGATCTCTACGACGAAATATGAGATTGCTTCGCTCCGCTCGCAATGACAAAGAGGGAAGTACCCGATTCCCAATTTCCCAGTTACTTAATCACTGAATCTACCAGTTCTTCCCGCGAAGCGGCAAAATGGGATTGCTTCGCTACGCTCGCAATGACAAAATGCCTTTTATGATCCCCCCAAAAGACGTCATCCGCATTCTCGAGGAGATCGCCGTGCTCCTCGAGCTCAAGGGCGAGTCGCCCTTCAAGTCCATCGCCTACGCAAACGCGGCCAGGCGCCTCGAGACCCTCGAGGAGGGCCTCGATGAACTCGTGCGGCGGGGCGGACTTACGTCCATCAAGGGCATCGGCGAGGCCCTGAGCAAAAAGATCACCGAACTCGTCACGACGGGGCGCCTCGAGTATTACGAGAACCTCAGGGCCTCCATCCCGCCCGGGCATCTCGAGATGCTGCGCATCCCCGGCCTGGGGCCGAAGAAGATCCGCGCCCTGCACGAAAAGCTCTCCATCGAGACCCTGGGCGAGCTGGAATACGCCTGCGTGGAGAACCACCTCGTCGAGCTGCCCGGCTTCGGGGCCCGGACTCAGCAGAAGATCCTCACGGGCATCGAGCACCTGAAGCGCTACAAGGAGCGGCATCTCTACAGCGAGGCCCTCATCCCCGCGGAGGAGCTGCTGGGAATGCTCCGGGGCGCCCCCGGGGTGCGCTCCGCGAGCCTGGCGGGCTCCATCCGGCGCGGCAATGAAACCGTCAAGGACATCGATCTTCTGGCCGCTACGGGCAACCCGGAGCCCCTCTCGCATTGGTTTGCGGGCCTTCCCGGCGTGGAAAGCATTACCGGCCGGGGCGAAACCAAGGTGAGCGTCGTCCTCGAGAGCGGGATCAGCGCCGATCTGCGGATCGTCTCCCCGCAGGAGTTCCCCTTCGCCCTGCACCACTTCACGGGAAGCAAGGAGCACAACGTGGCCATGCGGGGCCGAGCGAAGCTTCTGGGCATCAAGATGAACGAGTACGGCCTCTTTCGCGACGACGTCCTCATCCCCTGCGCAAGCGAGCAGGACGTTTTCTCGGCCCTGGGCCTCGCCTGGGTGCCTCCGGAGCTGCGGGAGAACACGGGCGAGATCGAGACCGCCGAGACGGGCGTGATGCCGTCGCTCGTGGAGGCAAAGGATATCCGGGGCATTTTGCACATCCACACGAGCGCAAGCGACGGGTCGAGTTCGCTCGAAGAAATCGTTGCGGCCGCAAGGAATATGCACCTCGAGTACGTAGGGGTCACCGATCACAGCGAGGCGGCCTACTATGCCGGGGGGCTCACACCGGAGGCGGTCCGTCGTCAGCACGAGGCCATCGACGCGATGAACCGGAAGGACCCCGCCTTCCACATCTTCAAGGGCATCGAGGCCGACATCCTCCCCGACGGGCGGCTGGATTACGACGATGCGACCCTCGAGACATTCGATTTCGTGATTGCCGCCATCCACTCACACTTCGGGATGAGTAAAGAGGAGATGACGGCCCGCATCCTGAAGGCCCTCGAAAACCGTCACACGACGATCCTGGCCCACCCCTCGGGCCGTCTGCTGCTTGCCCGCGAGCCCTACGCGCTGGATCTGGAGAGGATCATCGATGTCGCCGCTTCCCGGGGGAAGGTCCTCGAACTAAACGCCAACCCGCACCGCCTGGACCTCGATTGGCAGCACTGCAAGTACGCCAAGCGGCAGGGCGCCCGGATCGCCATCAACCCCGATGCGCACCATTTGTCGGGCCTGGAGGACATCCGCTACGGCCTGAATATCGCCAGGAAGGGCTGGCTCGAGGCGCAGGACATCATCAACTGCATGACACTGGAGGAAATGAAGGAATTCCTGGCGAAAGGCAGGCGCAGGTGACAGGTGAAAGGGGGATTCCGGATTCGGGCTACAGGCTGCAGGCTTTCCCATTACCCAATTCTCAATTTCCCAGTACTTCCGCGAAGCGGCACAGGTGCGGCAATCTTCGTTTGAGATTCCGGATTCCAGACGCAAAGCGTCGTCCTGAAGCCTGATGCCTGAAGCCCGCGCGAAGCGCAGCTTCGCGCTCACTTCATCGAGCGTGCAAAGACGATCCCGAGGATGAGCCAGAGGGGGATGGAGATGATGAGGGCCCAGGTGATCCCCTGGAGGTGCCGGAGCCTGGTTTTGAGGTTCTTTTCGAGAAGCGCCTTGTCGATCTTGTGCTTGATCTCCTCGATCTTGAAGGGCTTGGTGATGTAGTCCTGTGCGCCCCGCCGGATGGCCTCGACAGCCGACTCGATGGAGGGGTAGCCGGTGATCATGATGAAGGCTGCGTCGGGGTCAACCTGGCGGACTTCCTGCAGGAAGTCGAGCCCGTTCATCTGGGGCATCATGAGATCCGACAGGATGATGTCGAAGCGGTTCTTCCGGCAGAGCTCCACCGCCATGCGCGGGTTCTCCGTCGTTTCGACTTCGAAATTGAAGGCCTGCATGTAGCCGCCGAGAACCTGGAGAACGCTCGGGTCATCGTCGACAACCAAGGCTTTGTTTTTCTTTTTTCCTGGCCAACTCATGGTAACCTGCTTCCAATGCAAAAAGCATACGCAATTTCCCCGGCTGAACACGAAGAAATTTATCTATTTTTACAGGCAGTTAGAAGATCAGGCAGCAGACAGTCTCCGGGAAAAAGGACGGAATGCCGGCATGATGTCGGATTCATGACTTCTGCCGCTGCACTGTCGCGCAGCGGGAGTACCCGGTTGATTGAGTAATCAAGTAATTGGGAATCGGGGAATTGGTTAATGAAAACCAAGTATTTGAAACAGTCTATCTTGTCTCTCTGGTCATTGCGAGCCACGGACACCGTCTGTGGACGGGGTTATCGATGGAAGAAACAGCGTCGATCCGTCATTGCGAGGAGCGCCAGCGACGAAGCAATCCCTTGAAACCATTGAGATTGCTTCGCTTCGCTCGCAATGACGCAACAAGAAGATGTCATTGCGAGAAGTGAAGCGACGAAGCAATCTCTATAGAGATTGCCGCGGACTTCGTCCTCGTAACCTTCGGGATTGCCACGCCTCTGCCGCTTCGCGGAAGTACTTGGAAATTGGGAATTGGGATACTGGGTATTGGGAATCCCGTGTATCCAGTCTGTTTGGTCATTGCGAGGAACGAAGTGACGAAGCAATCCCGGAAATAAATCTCAAACGAAGATTGCCACGCCTCTCGAGGCTCGGCTCGCAATGACCATCTTTCTTATGTCTTCACTCAGACACCTAAACACTCAGACACTTTCTTTCTTCACAGACACTTAGACACTGTTTTTTCTTATCCCTATCTCCTGATCCGCCTTACCTCTTGCATGAGCCTTCTCTGCTCGAAAACTACTATAAACGTCATCGCCAGCAGCAGCATGAGTACGCTCATGTACACGGCCAGACGGTGCTGGATGCTGAAGATCAGGGGCTTCAGGGCCAGGCGAGTGGCGCGCCTAAGGGAATCGTAGTGGCTGATGAAATCGGCGATGGAAGGCGAAACTCGGTAGTAAAACTCAACAAAGAGCGTCCCCGGGGTATTGGTCAGAAGAAAGCGGTCCCGGAACTTCTGAAGGAGGATCACTTCCGGCGCCCGGTAGCTGCCGAAGGCGGCCGTGGCGATGAAGCACGCCCCCCCGCCCGATGACGACTCGCCGCCGGCCGACGCAGCCGCAGCCGCCGGTACGGCGTAAGTGATCTCGTTGGAAAAACCGCTCTCGTTGTTCGAAGCGTCATAGGCCACGGCGGAAAAAAAATACGTCACTCCTTCCTGCAACCCCGAGACCAGGGCGCTCGTCGCGCTGCCCGCATCGAGGGATGCCGTGTAATTGCCCGAGCTTGTCCCGTAGTAGATCTTGTAGCCGGCTACCTCGGGCTCGGGGTTGGGGTCCCAGGCCACGGTCACCTCCCCGGCATGAGCGGCAGGCACCAGCAGGCTCAAAACTGCGAGAAGCAGCAGGAGCAATCCGGAGAGGACCACGATGAAGAACGCGCCTTTTCTGGAGAGGAGCAAGGACGGATGCGCCAAAGACACGGCAACACCTCCGCAATCTGATTTTCCCTGGATGGGCGAATCCGAGCACGGAAAGTGCTGCTGTCGCCCTGGCAGCCCTGCCGCCCTATCCGGCATTCCCGGACGTAGGCCAGTGGCTTTGCGCCCCACCCTTTCGGGATGGGTTGCCTTTTTCAGGGGTCTATCCGCACATAATATCGGCCGGAATGAAATTATCTTTAATTGCCCCTGAGTTTCCGTCATAATGCCCAGGACAAAGAAGTGTCTGAGTGCATGAGTGCTTGAGTGAGAAAAGACAAGTGTCTGAGTGAAGAGAAAGAGGGATTCGGGCTTCAGGCTTCAGGCGTCGGGAACAGAGATATAAAAAATGAGTCATTGCGAGCCGGGCCTATAGAAACCCAATACCTTATTCTCCCTCTCCCTTGACGGGAGAGGGTCGGGGTGAGGGTGGATTGCCCGAGGCGTGGCAATCCCGAAGGTTGCGAGGACGAAGTCCGCGGCAATCTCTATAGAGATTGCTTAGTCGCTTTACTCCTCGCAATGACCATATAGACCAGAGAGACTATTTCAATATCCAGTTCCCAATACCCAATACCCGGTATCCAAGGTCATCGAAATGATTCAATCCCTCTTGAGAAGCCCGATAACCCGTGTGGCGATTCTCTCGCTCGCCCTCCTGATGACACTCGCCCCGCTGCCTGCCTGCACGGAAGCCCACGCCTACATGGACACGGAACGCAGCCATAAGCTCGACGCCCCCTTCGTGCGGACTCCCGACTATGTCATCGCCGAAATTCTTCACAAGGCGGGCGTCGGCAAGGACGACATCCTCTACGACCTGGGCTCCGGCGACGGTCGCATCGTCATCCACGCCGCGAAGTTAACGGGCTGCCGCGCCGTGGGGATCGAGATCGACGGCGACCTCGTCGACGACAGCCGTCACAATGCCGCTCTCGCAGGCGTCCAGGACCGTGTGCGGTTTATCGTGGCCGATCTGTTCCAGGAGGATTTCAGCGAGGCCACCGTTGTAACCCTCTACATGGGGCAAGACGTGAACCTCAGGCTGCGCCCGAAATTTTTGCGGGTGCTGAAGCCCGGCACACGCATCGCATCTTTCAGCTTCGACATGGGCGAGTGGAAACCCGATGCCGTGTCGACCTTCGGCAGGGAGGATGCCTATTTCTGGGTTGTGCCCGCGAATGCCTCGGGCAAGTGGGTCTGGACGGAAGGCAAGGGCCGGTCCATCGTTCGATGGGAGTTGGAGCTGAAACAGGCTTTCCAGGAGGTCTCGGGGCAGGTCAGCCGGAACGGCAGGCCGTATGCCCTTCGAGACGTGAAGCTCAAAGGCGACGAGATACGATTCAATCTTGACGGGGATACGGTAGACAGGACATCGCCCCTCGTGTTCACGGGGCGCATCCGGGGCAATATGATCGAGGGGACAATCTCGGCGGAATCGGCACAAAGGTCATGGAAGGCTGTTCGCAACCCGGCGACCATGCAGCCGATCGACAAATGACGCTTCGCGGCAGGGTTTAGTTGATAAGTTGATTGGTTAAAAGGTTGATAAGGAAATCAAAAAGACAGGCATTGGCGTCTGACTTTGCGATTTCCCACTTATCAACTCAATCAACTTATAAACTTATCAACCATTCTGTACGCTTTTTAGCGCGCTTCCTTACAACGACCACCGCCGGGATCAGCGCAATGACCACAAGCGCTGCAGCCGGGTATTTCACGGCATAGACAACCGGTGTCAGGCCCCAGCGCACAACCGTCTTCAGCGATTCGTGCTCCACGATGAAGGCCGCGACAGGCGGCGACACCCGGTAGTACCACTCGACAAAGGCCTGTCCCGGAGAGTTCGTGAGCAGGTACCGGTCACGGAATTCCCGCAGCGTCACCACTTCCGGAGCAAGTCCGCTTCCCCAGGCCGCCATGGCGATAAAGCATCCTCCGCCGCCTTCTGACGATGCACTGGACGGAGCAGACACCGCCCCAGGCACTGTGAACGAAGCCACATTGGAAAAGGTGCTTTCGTCACCGGCGCTGGTGTAGGCTGTTGCCGCAAAGTAATAGGTGGTGCCCGCATTCAGCCCCGTGACGGTGTAATTCGTCCTGTTTCCGGCGTCGACGACATTCGTGTAATTCCAGCTCGATGTGCCATAGTAGAGCCGGTAGCCTGTGACGAGCGGTTCGGGGCTTGGATCCCAGGCCAGCTCTACATTGACGGCTGATGCCTCGAGGGCTGACCCGCAGACGAGAAGTGCAACAAGCAGAAACAACATCAAGGAGCGTTTTCGGCGGGCATACTGCTTTCCCGCGGTGATGGATTTGGCTTCCATGACCGGAGTACCTCCATGTGCGATGGTTCCCCCCCCTCGTCACATGACGGCACAAGATGCGAACAGCGGCGAAGAAAAAAATACGAAATGGCTGTGCCTTTTCTGTGTCCCCTTTAATCATTAGATGACCGTCGGATGCCTGTCAACAAAAAAGACCGGCCCGGCCGCTTCGCGGCAGTACTGGGTATTGGGAAACTGGGAACTGGGTTATTGGGATATAGGGGAATCGGGTATTTGGAATACCTCCTGCTTTTTCTGCCTGGTCATTGCGAGGAGTGAAGCGACGAAGCAATCTATGAAAAAATCTCAAACGAAGATTGCCACGCCTCGCGAGGCTCAGCTCGCAATGACTCATTTATTGTAGATACCTGGTCCCTTTTTCTTCACTTCGGGCTCACGCACTTCTTCTCCGGCGCTTCCTGACGATCACCGCAGCGGGAATCAGCAAGATCACCACGAGTGCCGCAGCCGGGTATTTCACGGCATAGACAACCGGTGTCAGGCCCCAGCGCACAACCGTCTTCAGCGATTCGTGCTCCACGATGAAGGCCGCGACAGGCGGCGACACCCGGTAGTACCACTCGACGAAGGCCTGCCCCGGACCGTTCGTGAGCAGGTGCCGGTCACGGAATCCCCGCAGTGTCGCCACTTCCGGCGCAAGCCAGCTGCCCCAGGCCGCTGTTGCGATGAAGCATTTTGCCGAGGCACTTGATCCGGATGATGAGGAAGATGTCTCCTCCGCGGCGTAGACGATCTCGCCGGAGAAATTGCTCTCGTCGCCGGCTGCGCTGTAGGCCGTGCAGGCAAAGTAATACGTGGCCCCCGCGTCGAGCCCCGGGATGACACAGTCCGTGCGGTTCCCCACGTCCAAGACGTCCGTGTAGTACCCGCTGGCCTTGCCGTAGTAAACCCTGTAGCCCTCAACCGCAGGCTCGGGGTTCGGGTCCCAGGCAAGCGTCACCTCGGCTGCGCACACTTCAGGCGTCGAAGTGAAGAGAAGCGGAAAGACAATCAGAACCGAAAAGAAGAGATGAAGAAGAAGTAGAGTGTGTCTTGATGCTTTTTGAGTGAACCGCCTTGTTATCAAGGATACGGAGTACCTCCATGTGCTTTGGTTGCTCTCCCCCAGGCACATGAGGACGCGATGCGCGCAATGATGCATGCGCCAGCACCGGCCGTGTCCCTTCGTCCTTCCCCCGACGTGAAGCAATATCCGACCACCCCTTGCTTGTCAAGGAAAATATCCCTTCCCTGATCCCCTTCGCCGCCTTTTCCCTCCATCACAGACTCCTTTAACCCCGATCCTTGCAATCCCTGCATTCCCGAATCCCTCTTATTTCTCTTCACTGAGATACTTTTTTTCTCACTCAAGCAGTCGTGGCGATCCACGTTTGAGATCCTCGCTTTGCTTCTATTGCGAAGACTGCTTGCGGAGTTTACCCCGAGCTTCGCCTAAGGGGCTCCTAAGAAACAGATCAACAATGGATCATTACGAGTTGAACCTTGTGAAGCGTGGTAATAGAGATTCAGATGAAATAACGAAGATTGATAACCATAAAAAGGCACCTCACATTCAGCATGTCAGGAGAGGAAGTCTCCTGCTATGCTTAAGGGGAAAGCTACCAAACTCTACCCTGGAGGTGCCCAATGAAACTGTACATGGCCATCGACCTTCATTCAACCAATAATTATGTGGCGGCCGTCAGTGAAGACGGCAAACCGATCATGAACAAGAGGCTTCACAACGACCCTCGCGTCATACTGGAGACCCTGGCCCCGCACAAAGAGGAGTTGGACGGGGTTGTCGTGGAGTCGACCTATAACTGGTACTGGCTCGTCGATATGCTGATGAGCGAAGGCTACCGGGTTCATCTGGCCAACCCCACGGCCATCCGGAAGTACTCCGGGCTCAAGTATGCCGACGATCGGCACGATGCCCGCTGGCTGGCGGAGCTGCTGAGACTCGGCATCCTGCCCGAGGGCTACATCTATCCCAAAGAACAGCGACCCCTTCGCGACCTGCTGCGCAAGCGCCAGCAACTGGTCCACCTGCGAACCTCCATGATGTTGAGTCTGCAGAACCTGATCACCCGCAATCACGGCATCAAACTGGGCGGCAGCGTCCTGAAGCGCGAGGGCAACCCCCTGGAGGGATACCTGGAGTCCTCTGACGATCTGAAGCTGGCCGGCACGGTGAGCAAACAGACCATCGATTACCTGACGGGCCAGATCTCGACCGTGGAGTCCCATATCCTGCGGCAACTCAAGGGACTCGATGCCTACCGCAACCTCACGACGATCCCCGGTGTGGGGAAGATTCTGGCCATGACAGCCCGGCGTGCTCACCCTGCTCGGCCTTGGCCTCGTTGCCCTCGGCATCACGCGCAGGCGCTCGAAGTAAGTTTCCCGAAAATGACCTGACAGAGAGGGCCGCATCCATTAGCGGCCCTCTTTTTTTGCGTGCGTGAGCCATGGACTCTGCATGCCCCACAGCCAGGCCTGGCTATTCAGGCGTCAGTCCTCAAATCACTATTACGCCTCATCAGGACCTGGTTGTGTTCAGTGGGCATAAACAAACCGCAGACGCAACATGCGGCGGCAAAGATAATCGGTGTGATCTGCTTTTCAGCCTCTAAAGCGTCCCGGAATACCAAAGCCGAGAACAATGAGAAACATCGTCTCAGATGCCCCCTCTGGTATGGTATGAGAGGGATTTTTAAAAAATACCGACGAATATCAGAGACTCTTTAACCAATCAAAGCATATCTTCAATGATTGCTGTTCCTTGAGACGCTATTTTAAAGTGTAAAGAAAAGCGACACTTTCAAATAATGAAACCAAATGCCAATATAAAGCGGAAAGAAATAAATCCAAGAATCACAAGAAGAAATTAAATTCTACAATCTAATCATACAATTGACGAATAATCCTGGAACATGTCCAGGTAAGAAAGCTTCCTTTTCTTCATATCCACGTACATATCCGTCTACTGTTTTGGGTGCGTATGCACAAAAAGCCGCCGAATGTCGGAAAACTTAACATATTCAATTTTCAGCGTTTCGGGGCTCGCATGTTTCATAACTTCCTGCTTCAGTTCATATATTTTCTTGTTCTTCAAGTTTGTCATTTTGTATCCGATGCAACTATTGTAAACTCTCTTTACAACTTGAAAGGGTCGTGGCGGTGAATCATACAGCCCTCTGTATATAAAAAATCAGACACGAGTAACAGAAAATCATCATAATTCAAGAGATTAGAACTGATCCAAATAGATGCGGAGCCTCTATATCCAAAGTATGGTACGTACCTTGCTTAATTCATAGACAGCGGTCGTTGTAGAGACATCTCCTTCAGTATTTCCAGCTGCTCACCACCTGAATCTTCTTGATCTCAACTACACTGTCATTATTCAGTTCAACCCCTTAGAAACGAAATTCAGCGGATTCAAAAAGCTTGGTCAAAAAAGGAGGGCACCATGATGACACGTAAAATGTTGATGCTTTTGTTGGGGATAGCGCTTGCGATTACTCTCAGCGCAGGCAGCGCGTACGCCGTACCGGCGGCAGCTGGTCCACCTTACACGGATGGCCGAGACTTGTTTGCCGGTGGAACATCGTGGGATGCTGTTTATCTGTTTGCAAACGCAGGCGATACTAGCGAACTGTCCCAGACTGTAGCTCCGGCGTCGGGTGTGATATTCAGGAACAATGACGCAGCATTCAACTTTGGGGATACTGCATCGTTTGCCTCTATTGCCGGCCAATCGCTTGTTTTTCAGCTTGAGGATGTCACGCAGCCCAATATTTGGACCACGGGCCTGGCTTCTACGAATGTTTCCTATTATGATTTTGTGAGCGTCGCCAATTTGGAAGCATTATTTGAAGTGGACCTGAACGCGTCCGCAGAGGCGGCGCTTAATGCTTTGGCATTAGCGAATCCCGGGCAGGTTCTTGTCCTTGGTTTTGAGGATCGCCCACTTGCCCTGTCCGACATGGATTTCAATGATCTGATTTTTGCTTTCGCGCCCTTGCAGACGTCACAGGTTCCCGAGCCATTAACTCTGATCCTTCTCGGCTCCGGACTGCTCGGACTGTTCGGGCTCAGGAGGAAACTGAGCTAGCACAAAGTCTCTCCATTCAAGATTAAACTGCACAAAAACAGGGCAGGGCGAAAATAGCCCTGCCTTGTTATTAGCATATCCCGCCTTCACATGCGGTCTCTTCGCCAAATCTAGAAAAATCCTCATCCCCTTGTAAAAATAGCTTCATAAAGGGTTGCCATCGCGAGACGAACCGTTGCCCGTTTGCATTCAGGCGCACTCCCATGAGAGACTGTGTCGCAAATGTCATTGCGAGGAGCCGTTGAGGCCCTCGTCCATAATCTCCCTCGCCCCTGGAGGGAGAGAGAGTCGGGGTGAGGTTGATTTACCGCGACGAAGCAATCTCATCCGTCTTTCTAAAGGAAGAGATTGCCACGACCCTTCGGTCGCTCGCAATGACGAAACGGCATTACGACAAGCCTCTGAGGGGCAAGCGAGAACTGTGAAGAAGGGGGCCCGAGGGACAGCAACGCAGCCTCCGTTGCTGCAGATTCGCATAAAAAAACCGCCGGCTGAATGCCGGCGGCTGTGTAACGTCTAAATGCATTCCCTTCTTAGTCTCTCGAACGCCTGATGGCACTCAGGCTTATCCATGGCGGCTGCTCAATATCGACGATAGGGTCGGTCGGAAGTGCATAGCAGCCACCGCAGTTTCCCGTCGCATAAGAACCGGGCGCGGCAAACACGAACCTCATCCAGGGACCATCTATGTAAGTATCGATCGAAACCGCGGACGCCGGCAGGGCGAATACCACTGTTGCCAGAAGTATCCCCGCAATGATCAGTGTACGCTTCACAGCATTTTCCCCCTTCCCTTTTATCTGCAGTGCCAGCCCATCTCAGATACAAAATTGATGCCGGATTGGCAATTAAAAATAACGCAAAAAAAGGCGCTTCTTCACTTCCGGAAAAAGCGCCGCAAATAGTCCTATGAATGGAAACAGCGGTTCAGATCCTCCTACGCATGATTCCTAAGCCGATAACGCCAAGCCCCAGGAGAAGCATCGTTCCCGGTTCGGGCACAACGCGGCTCGTCGTCAGCTCGAGGTTGTCCGCTGCAAAGGCATCGTTGCCTTTCTTGTCCATTGTGAGCACCACACTTTTGATCCCGTCCGCCCAGGAAACGCTCAGTTGGGCCCACTCGTTCTTTGTGTCCACTTCGTCGATCACGACCTGCTTGCCGCTTCCGTCAAACGCGATCAGCGAGAAATGATCCATGTCCGTCCGGGTGGATGCCACGTATATGGAAACATTGACCCAGAGAGTATTGAATATTATGGTCTCAGGCCAGACGGGAAATCCACCATCCGACATTACGGCTTGCGTTAGATCGCTGAATACCAAGGCATTGAGGCCGCTTAGCGGAGCCAGTGGCGGAGGATTAAGATTCAGGATTGCCCCGCCGTCGTTGCCGGTTAGCCCGTCCGGGCCATAGAAGATGACCTCCGGTGCATATCTGTTACGAAGTGCCGTTGCCTGACTGAATGCTGTTGGAGCATTCGCAAGATCGTCGAAATTAATTGTCAGGGCGCACACGTCACCCGGAGAAGAGAATAGAAACAGGGATAGTGCTGCGAATAATACGAAGTACCGACCCATGACGGGACACCCCCCTTTTTTATCCTGCCGCGGCTTCGAACAGGGCTGGGAAGGTGGAACGCCGGGCAGAAACCCATTTATCTTGAACCTGAATCCGAAAAAACCCTTATCTCTCTAGCCTTTTACGTGCACAAATCATGCACTTTTGAATTTCTCAGGCATTCCAGGCACAAGATAATGACGTAACAGGTTGTATTATATGTGTTTTTCATGTTAATAACTCTGCCACGAATGACCTTGTCGCAACAACAGGCAAAATGGATTTCGTAAGACACACCGACGATCTGACTATCCCCAATGCATACAATTTATAAAATAGTAAATGATATTAGTATATTAAACGCTAATCATGAATTCGTAAACTTTTCCGACAAAAAAACCGCCGTGATCGACTCACAGCGGTTTCATTTCAGTACCTGTTCAGTTGTAAAGGACCTAAAACATCTCTCTCAGGATGATCCCGATCCCGATCAGGCCGATCCCGAAGAGGAGCAGGGTGCCTGGTTCGGGGGTGGCTACCCTTTGACCCGTGATCGTTTGCTGATTCGGATCATTATCATCAAAAATGATATTATGTCCTATATTTCCCATTGTAATAAACGGCTTAAAATCATTACTGGTTAGTTTTGCTTCAATAGAGTCTTTGAAATAGAAAGTCATCTCTGCTGAGGTAAAGTAAGAGAAATCCCCTGGTATTGTCCCTTTCACCAAAGGATTGAAAAGAGCACCTTTGGGGTAACTGATTTTAAAAATGAAACCAGAATCGCGATACCATATGGAAGATTGGTTTTGCCATCGGTCCCCGATTACAATTTCATTTTTTAGGCTCTTATCCTCAAATGCTTTCAGTATCCAGTCGGAATTGTCCGAGTAAAATACACCAGGAAGAACGAACCCAAATTTGCTTATTCCAGGTGAACTATATTTATCATTGTAAGGAGAGAGGCACTGCACCGGTGATGTGTTGCGCAATGATAATATAAGCGTTGTTCCTTCAATTTTGAAGTCCATTTCAGCTGATGCAACACCGTAATTATACGTCTCGCTAAACGTATATGAGTACGTAATAGCCTCTGACCGGCCCAAACATACAAGTACAAACAATAACCCCAAAATAATTGGTACTGTTCTACTCACGTTTCCCCTCCTTCAAAGATCTCTCTCGGGGCCGTAATTAGGCAAGCACCGTACCATGAAAGAAACAGGGAGAGCAAGCCGGCGGCTTGGTAAATCTCCATGTATCTGTAATTATAAGGGATTAGCAGTTGAAGAATAGCGGAAAATGTTGACTCTTATGAGCAGTCACCCAGGCGAAGGGAAATCAGGAAATGTAAACAATACCGACAGATTTCGAAGGCGAAAAAGTAGTCAACAGACGATTAGCTGATAGTACCTATAATACTAATGTATTAGCTAATTTTGGTTGCACAAAATTCATTGTAAGACATACCGACATAAAAAAGGCCACCCCCTTGGAACAATCTAATGCGAGAATGGTTCGCTTCGCACCTAAGAAACAGCCCTGCAGGGTGATTGCGAGCGAAGCGAAGCAATCTCAATGGATTAAACTTCCTCGCACCAAGGTGCCAGGAATTTCCCGCAGCAACGTTCGACTGGCTCACGTCAGGCGGATAAACCCATTCCTTAAGTTTCTAATGTTATTTTGTTCGCTTACCGGACCGGGGGCGCATCCCGCCAGGGTGCGCAATCATGTCCGGTTCTTTCCTCGCCGGGAAGCCCCGCGAAGCGGCATCAGGCTTCAATGCGCGTGCAATCGTTTTCAAGGGATTGCTTCGCTTCGCTCGCAATGACCTTTGCTGGATTGTTTCGTCGAGGTAAATCCCCCCCTCACCCCGACCCTCTCCCGCCAGGGGCGAGGGTGATATTGGGCTCCTCGCAATGACAGTGTTCTTTTTATAATAAAATCCCCCTATCTTCCCCCTTTCGCAAAGGGGGATAAGAGGGGATTTCTCTTTTGTCCACTCAACTCTTTCTTTGCCTTGCGGCTTGTGGCTTGTGGCTCTTGTTTCCCGAATCCCGATTCCTGCCGCTACGCGGCATGCCATTCCTCGATATCGGAAAACTTCTGCGCGAGGTCCCTGGCGTGGCTCTCCAGGACGTCATAGTGCTCCGGTACGGGGGTCTGCGTGTCGATTACGATCCCGTAGTGCGCATGCTGCAAGGAGTGCCACTCGCCCTTCTCCTTCATCAGGCGGCAGTACTCCTCGATTTCCGGTGTGCGCACCAGCGCGATAAATACCCCTTTTCTCAGCAGCGTGGCGGCAAGCTCGTGCCTTCCGCATCTGTCCAGTGTCACCAGGACGGAGTTGACTGTCTTTTTCACATGGGTGTCTACGTTTGTGCTCATGGTCTCTCTTGCCGGCGCAAGTTGTTGATCTTCCCCCTTTTCCCCTTTCCTGCGCCTGTAGTCCTATAATGTATGCTCTGAGGCCAAACGTCAAGCCCCCCGCTGCCGGGCAACGTCAACGGGTAGTAACAAGTTGATTCGTTACTTGTTGAGAGAAATACGAGATTGCTTCGTCGCTGGCGCTCCTCGCAATGACGGATCGACGCTGTTTCTTCCATCGATAACCCCGTCCACAAACTGGGTCCGTGGCTCGCAATGACTCTGTTTATATGTTCCCGACGCCTGAAGCCTGAATCCCGAATCCCTCTCCTTCTCCTCACTCAGGCACTCAAATACTTTCTTTGCCTTGCGGCTTGTGGCTCTTTCTTCACTCAGACACTTAGACACCCAATCACTTCTTAGCGGGGCTCCTCACAAATGCCCCTCTTTTTGTCATTGCGAGCCAAAGGCGAAGCAATCTCGTAGTAAGATTGCGTCGTCGCTGGCGCTCCTCGCAATGACAGTGTTTTTTTATAAAAAATCCCCCTTCCTCCCCCTTTCATAAAAAGGGACAAGAGGGGGATTTATTCGGAATCCCGATTCCCGATTCCCTTTCTTCCCCAATCAACCAGTCAACCAATTACCCAATTACTCCGGCGTGTCGCGCCGGTCACTTCCTTGCGATTCCCAGCTTCTCCATCAGCTCGTAGAGCGTCGGGCGGCTGATGCCCAGCTCCTCGGCGGCCCGGGTGATGTTGTCGTTGTGCTTGGCGAGCACCCGCAGCACCATCTCCTTCTCCAGGGCCTCGCGGGCATCGCGCAGGCTCAGCCCCTCGTATTTCCCCTTGGGCGCCTCCAGCTCGAGATCGGCGGGCGACACCTTGCGCCCCTCGGCCATGATGACGGCTCGCTTCACCCGGTTTTCCAGCTCGCGGACGTTCCCGGGCCAGTTGTAGCTTTCGATGGCCGTCACGGCCTGGTTCGAGAAGCCGGTGAGCTTCTTCTTGTTCTCCTTGGCGTATCGAAGCAGAAAGGAGTTGGCCATGAGGAGGGCGTCGCCGTTGCGCTCCTTGAGGGCCGGCAGCGCCACCGACACGACCCCGATGCGGAAGTAGAGGTCCTCGCGGAACTTCCCGTCGATCATGGCCTGCTTGAGGTCGCGGTTGGTGGCCGCGATCACGCGCGCGTCCACCCGGTGCGACTCGCGCCCGCCGACCCGCTCGATGGTCTGCTCCTGGAGGAACCGCAGGATCTTCACCTGCAACGTCAGCGAAAGCTCCCCGATCTCGTCGAGGAAGAGCGTCCCCTTGTCGGCCGCCTCGATGCGCCCCTTGCGCTGGACGTGGGCCCCCGTGAAGGCGCCCTTCTCGTGGCCGAAAAGCTCGCTCTCCAGGAGATTCTCCGGGATGGCCCCGCAGTTGATCACCACGAAGGGGCCTGCCCTGCGCCTGCTTAACCGGTGAACGGCCAGGGCGATGAGTTCTTTGCCCGTGCCGCTCTCGCCCGTGATCAGGACGGGCACGTCGCTGGTGGCCACCTTGCGAACGGTCGAAAAGACATCCTGCATCTTCGGGCTTGTCCCCAGCATCCCCTCGAAGGCATCTTCGCCCATCCGCTGCTGCATCTCGGTGTGTTCCCGCTCGAGGGCCGAGACGTGGTAGGCCCGCCTCAGGATCGTGCCCAGCTCATCGAGCTGAACGGGCTTGTAGAGAATGTCGTAGGCCCCCTGGGCGATCGCCTTCATGGCGTGCTCCTTCTCGGCGCGGCCCGTGACGATGACGACCTTGATGTGGGGGTCGGCCGCCATCGCCTCGGCAAGGGTGGCAAAGCCCTCCTCGGTGCTGGCCGGGTGTGGCGGCAGGCCCAAATCCAGGATCACGACCCGCGGCTGCTGCGTCCGGACGGCCTCCAGGGCCTCGGCCCGGTCACCTGCCGTCAGGATCTCGTAGTCCCGCGCCAGGGCCCACTTCATCTGGGCCCGCACGTCCGCGTCGTCCTCGACGATGAGCAGCATCGGTCGGTTGTTCAGGATCTGGCTCTGGTTTGCCGTAAGCTGTTCCGGAATCATTTTCTCCTCCTTACGACCCTTCCGTGAATCGTGTTTAATGTGCTAGCTGACTGTAGTAGTATTTGAACAGGCCGCAGGCATGACGCCGTGACGTCATTTTCGCGAAAGCGGATATGCATAAAGGATTGGGCGGGGGGTTCAGCCATTCTCGCCCGATTCTGCGCCGCGCGGCCCCCGACCGCTCCCGGCGGGAAGAACCACGCGAAACGTCGTGCCCTTCCCCTCGGCGCTCTGCACCTCGATCCGGCCGCCGTGGGCCTCGACGATGGTGCGGCTGTGGAACAGGCCGATGCCCATGCCCTGCTTCTTGGTTGTCTGGAAGGGCCTGAACAGGCGCTTCTCGACAAACTCGGCCGACATCCCGCAACCATCGTCGCTCACGGCGATCTCGGCCCGTCCGTCCCGGAAGCCCGTCGTCACCCGGATGTGGCCCCCCTCGGCTGCAGCGTCGTTGGCGTTGAGCAGCAGGTTCACGAGCACCTTCTGGATCTGCTCGGCGTCGATCGCCACGGGCGGCATCTCCCCCAACTGCGTCGTCACCTGCGCCCGGAAGTGGCCGTCCAGGCTTGCCAGGGTCGCGCGCGCCAGCTCGTTGAGGTCGGCCTTGGAGGGCCGGACCTCCAGCTTCTGGGAAAGCATGAGCAGCCTGCTGCACAGCGCGTTCACCTTGTCGACGCTCTGGGAGATCGTCCGGATGGCGTCGGTACGGAACTCAGGGTTGTCATGGTGAACGGGCAGGTTCTGCGAGACGAGCGAGAGCCTGGCACCGAGGTTTTTCAGGTCGTGCATGAAGAAGGCCGACATAACCTGCAGGGCCTCCATCTCCTTCAACTCGCTTACGCGCTCCGAGAGCCTCAGCGACAGGATGTTCGCCCCGGCCTGGTCGGCGATCGTCTTGAGCAGCTCGTAGTCCTCCGGGGAAAGGGGGTCGTTGGAGACGCGCCGGGCCACCGTGAGGATCGCCACCAGCCTGCCTGCCCCGTTGACGGGCACTACGTACTCCACCCGCGCCTCCCGCAGGGCATCGCCGTGCTTCTGCACCACATCCCGGATGCGCTCGTCGGCTCCGTCGGCGATGTCCAGGGGCATGTCGCGCTCGTACATGGCCAGAAAGAGGGCCGTGCCCGCCTCGCCGGAGAGCCCCAGGTCCTTCGCCCTCTGCTCCGAGAACTCCGTGGAGCCACCCAGGAACAGGGTGTGCCTCTGGTCATCGACGAGCCAGAGGCTCACCGACAGGGCCTCGAGCGTCTCGGCCACCATCTTCACCACGGCCATGCTCAGCTCGCGGATGCTGGCCACGGACGTCGTTTTCTCCGTGAAGCTCGACCACACCTCCCGGTAGTCGTACAGGGGGCGTTTGAACAGCTCGCTCACCAGCCGCTTGCGCCGGATCCGCAGCTTGTCGGAGAGCAGCAGCGCCCCCAGGCCCATCATGGCCGCAAAGAGGACGAAGGCCGTCAGCGGCAGGCTCCAGACCCCGCCAAAGGCCCTGGCAAGCCACGCGAGCACTCCCACACCAATGAAGTAGACCCCCACGAGCAGTACCGTGAAGGAGCTGTGCAGCAGGCTGTGGGGGAGGTAGATATCGAGCTCCATCCTCTCCGTCCGGGCCGCTGCGCGAGCCATGAGGACGGAGGCAAAGATCAACGCCCCGGCGTTGATGACGGAGAGGTCCGTGTTGACGATCCGGAAGAGGACGGCCAGGCTGTCGGTGTAGATCCGCGCGGCAAACAGGCCCGCCACCCCCAGGATCATGAACTTCACCTGCCAGCGCAGATGCCCCATCGTGTAGCGGAAGGTGCGCTCCAGGTTCATGAGGATCAGGATCGAGGCGGTGATCAGGATCAGGTTGAAGGCGTAGCCCGCGAGGCCCAGCGGCAGGAACCACTCCCACGTCGCCCGGTCTGAAATGGGGCCAGCGGCAAAGAAGGAATCCCGGAAGAGGCCTGCCAGAACCGCCGGGACGACGTAAAAGCCCGCGAGGCCCCACTTCCATCGCGCCACGGTGCTGCGGTAGTTGGCCCGGGCGTAGCAGAGGCTGAAGAGCAGCCACGTTCCCGGCACGAGCGCCGAGACCGCGGTTCGCACCTGCTGCCAGAAGAGATACTCCGAGGCCAGCGGCGCCCCGGAGGCAATCCCCGTCAGCAGGGCGTCTGCCGCCAGCAGCACCATGCCCGCAGCGAAGATGCGGTGCACCGGCGAGCGCAGGTCCCGTGCGAGCACATAGCCCGCCAGCCCCGCCGCCGCCAACGCCGCAACGTAGGATATGATAATTCCGATATTCATGAGTATTTGTGTCTAGTGACTTCTTATTTGAAGGGACATGGGACCAGGGTGTAGGGACTAGGGTGAATAGATACAGCCATACTCATAGCTATTTGACTGTAAGAGATGAAATCAACGCCTGCAATAGTCTTGATATTTCTTCCTGCACTTTTTCGAATTCTTCAAATTCCTTCTCTTTTATGAAGTCAAGATCTTTTGATATCGACAGAAACGTTTCCAGTTCGCCGCATGAGCCCTGCGCTATGCGGAGAAACTGAATGTACTCCTTTCGGTGTCCTCGCCGATAACCTTCAGCAATATTAGCTGGAATCGACACCGCACTTCGCCGCATTTGCGACACGAGTCCGTAAATTTCTGTTTTTGGAAAGCTTTCTGTGACTTTATATATTTGCAGCGATAACTGATAGGCCTTCTGGTAAACGATTAAGTCCTTGTAGCTTCTTATGGCTTTCGTCATCTCTGTTTATCTCTGCTTTTCTTCCCGTGCCTACGAGCCCTGTCCATTGTCCCTCGTCCCCTTTTTCCCACTCGTCCCTACTCCCCGGACCTCCGTCCCTTCTTCCTGCCTTTGCCGCGTCCCTACACCCTCGTCCCTGGTCCCTATTTCGTCCGCTCGCTTTTGCGAAGGACGAAGAGAATCGGAGCCATCAGCAGCAACGCGAGCACAAAAAAGAGGATTCCCCCATCCGTGTGCAGTGCCGAATTTGTCAGGACGCGAGTGTCCACGTACACCGCAAACAGCGACATGGTCACGATACGGATCCCGTTCTTCAGCATCGTCACGGGGATCACGGCCAGGACGAGCACCCACTTCTTCCAGCCCGTCCTGAGGAACATGTGCCCGGCAAGCACGGACGTGATCACCAGCGCCATGCTCGACCGGATGCCGCTGCACTGGGGGGCCACCGAAATGCTGATGTTCGGCAAATGAAAGACGATCCCCTCGCGCAGAACCGGGGTCGGAGTGATGGCAAAGAGCAGCGCGACGAACTCCGTCGACCCGAGCTGCAGGATGCGGACGATCCCGTCCATCAGGACCGTGGGCACGGGCACCATGAAGAGCACGAAGAGAAGGGCGAACCGGGCCGCCCGGAAGGCCTGCAGGCCGAAAATCAGGATGAAGGCCCCCACGACGAAAAAGAGGGCCGCCAGCGTGACGAGGGCCGAGAGGTCATTCTTGTTGAGCCCCATGGGCACCATGCGGGCAATCCCATACAGGAGCACGCCCACGGCCGACACGGCCGCACCCGGCGCGAAGGCGTATTCGATA
>Ga0105104_10000563_pt1 | contig 28803 bp, 24 predicted proteins | sample PPLLaktember2015_3_FD_87034 | JGI IMG/M metagenome (GOLD analysis project Ga0105104, IMG submission 87034) | Freshwater sediment microbial communities from Prairie Pothole Lake near Jamestown, North Dakota, USA - PPLs Lake P7 Core (6) Depth... | ecosystem: Environmental > Aquatic > Freshwater >...
ATGCGATTGCACGTCTTCCGAATGGGGTTGCACGGGTTCGGAATGCTAGAAAAAGGGGACAGTCAAGAAAAAGCAAGTCTTCCGAATGCGATTGCAGGTCTTCGGAATGCGATTGCAGGTCTTCAGAATGCGATTGCACGTCTTCCGAATCCGATTGCACGTCTTCCGGATGCGATTGCAGGTCTTCCGGATGCGATTGCACGTCTTCCGAATGCGATTGCACGTCTTCCGAATCCGATTGCAGATGGCAGAAAGGATGCGCCCAAAAATTTACACAAAATAGTATACACTCCCGTTCAAATAGAAAAACCTTAAACTTAGTGGCATTTTTGACTGTCCCCTTTTTTGCTTTCTTTCTCGGGGAGCTCAGTAGTGGCATTTTTGACTGTCCCCTTTTTTGCTTTCTTTCTCGCGGAGCTCAGCAGTGGCATTCTTGACTGTCCCCTTTTTTGCTTTCTTTCTCGGGGAGCTCAGTAGTACCCGAAGCGGCTGACAATTAAGGAAGCCGCCGGATGGCGCTTTGCGCCATAATAAATCCCTGCGCAGTGGGGGGCTCTTGGGGCTATCCGAGGTAATTCATCAACGAATACCGCTGGATCCTGGAGCCGGATTGAAGGGTAACTTGAAGCGCAACTTCTTCGCGTGCAAGGTTGGAAATCGCTTCAGCCATGTTGGCATCTTCAAGGGAAGACATTTTGGAAGTTAAAGACGTTTTAAAACTCTTCAACATACCTTTGATTTGATCCATTTGAGCGCTCCAATTGCCGTACTTTCCCATGGCGTTTCCCAGTTGGTTGACCAGTGGTTTCATGTTGCTGACTTCATTCCCGATGGCAGTGGTATCATTTTCCCTGAGGCCTTCGATCAAGTTGGAGAGATGTTGAAAAACATCATAAGGAGGTTCGGCGACGCCGTTTTCACCAAATACCTGGTTTCCCGGTACATTGGTGGGGAGAGTGACGGAGAAATCGGCCTGGATCGAGATCGTATCACTATTGCCGTCATAAGTGACGACACCCGGGATAGTCACGCCGCTGACCGGGTCTACGGTGTCTGCGGCTTTGGCATAAGGTGGGGTATCGGCAGCGGAGCCGGCAAAAACATATTTTCCATTCACTTCGGTATTGGCATAATTTAAAATTTCATCCCTGATTTCATCGAGGCGGTCTGCCAGGATTTGACGGGCAGCGGGGTCGCTGGTTTCGGATGCGCCTTGTTCTCCCAGGCTGACTACCGTGGTCATGGCATTTTGTACGGAGTTTAACGCACTCTCCGAAATTTTCAGGAAGGACAAACCGGTTTCGATATTTTTCTGGAATTGATCGATTTGACCGATTTTACTTCGAAGCGTTAAAACATAGGCCATATCCGAGGGGTTATCGGATAAATGGTTTAGTTTTTTCCCTGAAGTGGTTTGGGAAATGGATTTATCGTAACGGTTTTTAGTGTTGGACAGGTTGAACAAAAAGTCCCTGTACCAATTGGCTTCGACAGCTCTCATGGTTTACCTCCTTGTAATCATGAAAATCGGCTTTAAACGATATCCATTAAAATATCGGTTAATGCGCTAATTTTGCTCATAAACTGGGCAAGGGATTGATAGGATTTTTCGAATTGCATCAAAGTAGCCGCTTCTTCATCGAGGGAGACGGCAGAAATGGAATCGCGGCGGTTTTCAAGGTAATTGAGCATAGCGCCGTTGGATTCGGATTCATAAGTGGCTGTATTGCCGGCGTTCCCGATTTCGGAGAACATGGAATGCAAGTATTCATGGAAAGTGCCGTAATCGCTCACACCGTCGTTGTCGGAATCGATAACGCTGTTGTTGTCCAGGAGGCGGGAAATAGAAAGAGCGATGTCGTTATTACCGACAGCGCCGCCCACTCCTGCGGTGGGCAGAGAGGAAGCAGCCACCAGGGAGGGGTCCGCCGCGATAGTGGGGTTTACTTCAAGTCGTGCAGCCGCTCCTTTAATATTATAGTATTCCCAGGAAGTTCCAGCCGCCGACGGCCCGCTGAAGGGAGGATTAACTCCAGCCTGGAATGTGGCCGGGTTATAGGAAATAACCAACCGCGTTTCACCATTTATAGAGATCACATCACCCACACTCACGTAAGATGAGACATTCGCTGTAAAGGTAACAGTATCGCCCGCTGCATTCACGGAAGAGGTAATGCCTGCGGGTTGGGTACTCATTTGGAAAAAATTTCTATCCGGTGCTGCCGCTTCGTTTAACCCGTATCCGGACTGGTGAAGGTTATTGACATTGTAAACCAACCCGGCAGCCATTTTGTCCAGTTGTTTTTTATATTCGGGGATATAACCTTCCCTTCGCTGCCATGAGGTTGGAGTGGTAATAGCGGGGTTAAAGTCTGCTACGACTATTTGGGCAGTACCGGGAATGGACACCACCGAACGGGTCTGGTTACCGATAGTGACCAGGTCGCCGACGCTTAAACCATGCGCCTGGCTGAATTGAAGTGTAGTAAAACCGCCTGCCGAAGCAGAACCGGTAACCTGGCCTGCACCATTTACTACTTTTCCATCCCTGGTCTCGATCAATGAAGACAACTCACCGCCAGTAACAGATGTGGTGATATTATAAGCCGGTACACCATATTGATCCATATATACATCATAATAATTCGAATTGTAGGTGTTTCTCTGGACCGATAACGAATTCACCTGGTTAAAAGAAACCAGGGGCCTCCCGCCAATTTCGATGGTGGCGGAATGGTTGGACTGTTCATAATAAAAATTGATTCCTACTTTCTCGGACAGTTCACGAATACGGCGTTCCCTGGTATCCAGGAGATCATTGGCCGGGACCCCGGAACCTTCCGCGTAAGCGATTTTTTCATTTAAAACGGCAATCTCGTCGGCAATGGTGTTAATTTCATCCACCATGACGCCGATATTGGAATCATTGACTTCTTGTTGGTCGATTAACCGTTGATAAGTATTATTCATCGCATTGGTAAAGGATTGGGATTTACTTACCAGGCTGCTGCGGGTAGCGATATCGGTGGGTTGATTGGCGACGTCGGCCCACCCGTTGAAAAAATTGGTTAAGGCATCCGACAGGCCCAGGCCGCTGGATTCATCGAACAAAGTTTCTATAGTTTTCATGATCCCGGACATGGTATCATACCGTCCCTGGTACTGCCTGCGTTCGACAAGCTGGCTGTCGATGAACCGGTCCCGGATGGAACGAATCCCGATCAGGTTAACCCCTCTTCCACCGTCTTTCAAACCGATTACCGATGGTCGAACGTTTTCCAGGTCTATTACCTGGCGTGAGTAGCCTTCGGTGTTTACATTGGCGATGTTGTGGCCAATGACGTTGAATACTTGTTGGTGTGTTAAAATGGAATTTTTTCCCAACTCTATCGCGGAAAACAGGTTCATCATGTTACGCCTCCCTGTAAAAATTCCTTCCGGGGCTGTATGGACTATCCACTCCTCTTAAGGAATAATCTTTCTGGTATAAAAAATTATTTAACCGCCGGAAATCCTGTTGGAGTTTCGTAAAATTCTTTAAATATATCGATACTTTCACCAGTTGAACCCCGATTTCGTTCGCTGCTTTGAAGATACGCCGGCTCAAGTCTTCAAATTCCCGGAAGCCCAATTGAGCTAAAAGATTAAAAGTGAAATAAGCGGGAGATATCGCGAGTTTTTCGGCTATTTGGTCTTTGTAGTCGTTTTTTTCAAAGAGGAAGCGAGCGGTTTCGATTTCGTATTTTTCCAGGAACTCCTGGAATTCGATTTGTGTGATTTCGCCGGAGGTTAATAATTCCGGTACACGCGCCAGGAATAGTTTAATGTTAGTGAGGAATTGGAGTTCCTCGGCCAGGAAATCGGAAAATTCTTTCATCAATGTGTCCATATTATAGCTCCGGTTAACTGAAGCAATTCCTGTGCCAATTGCAAAAGTTGTAGTGGAAAATGGTTTCGAGCTATTTCGACATTCCGGGAGTTTTATTCCCGATGCGCCATTGGTGATTAATTTAAAAAAAGGGAGTTTTTTTTTGGAGGATTTTTTGAGTTTTTTTTGGGAGGGAAAAACAATGAGAAGTAGAAAATATTACCGCCCTGGAGGAAAAATTTACCCCGGATGAAGGGGAATGATGAATTGGAAGAAGTGCACTTCGCGTTTTTTTAAGGTTGCTTCGCACCCAAAGATAACGGGAAACGGAGAACGATTTTATAGATTGATGATTGATGATTGATGATTGATGATTGATGATTGATGATTGATGATTGATGATTGATGATTGATGATTGATGATTGATGATTGATGATTGATGATTGATGATTGATGATTGATAGAGACGCTGCGGCAGTGTCTTTCGCTTTATGCGCTGAGATCGACCAGGTTATCTTCGTCGGATTTGACTTTGGGACTTTCTTCTTTTTTGGCTTGTTTGCGCTGTTGATAGCGAAATTGCTTTTTCTTGTTTTCTTCGCTAATGACATTTTGCTCCACTTTTTCCGATTCGCTGATGGAAGTTAAGTGGTGGGTATCGAAGTCATGGATTTCCTGGGAGAATTCGATTTCACCCATAGCCGGTTGGAGGGGGTCGGGACTTTTTCTTATAGTAGGGAAAAGCGATTCGCCGGGTCTTTTTAATCTTCCTACGTCGCTCATGCCCTTTCTCCTTTTAATAAGATTTATGTTTTAGAAATTTCCTTCTAGTGTTTCTTCGATGAGCCGTTCAGCGATTTTTCCCGAGGAAATTTCATAAGTACCGTTTTCGATCCTGGTTTTGACTTGCTCGACCTTATCGTTTCGAACATCGGGGTAAGACATAGCTTTGGTCTTCATCTCTTGTAAATCCAGTGCCTGGGAAGAGATTTCGACTTTGTCGTCGGATGCTATATTGGTATCATCCTTTTCGGATTTTTTGATACGTTTAAGGTCTTTTTGGATCAGGTCGCTGTTGATTTTATCGATGCCGTCCGATCCGATTTTAATGCTCATGTTAGTCCTCCTCGGTAAAAACTCGGTACTTAATTAGTTATTCTTCTTCGGTACTTACGTTTTTTATATCGGAGTTTTTAGCTAAAACATTAAAATTATTTTGTTTGAAAAACCGGGCGGGATTTAGCGCTATTTTTTCTTTTCTTATTTCGAAATGAAGGTGTGGGCCGGTGCTTCTGCCGGTGGAGCCGGAAAGCCCGAGGAGAGCCCCGGCCTCCACTTTGTCCCCTACTTTGACTTTGAGTTTGGACAAATGGCCGTAACGGGACGTATAACCGTTAGCATGTTTAACTTCAACCATCTTTCCATATCCCTGTTCCCAGCCGCTGAAAACGACTTCACCGGAGGTAAAGCTTTTGACAGGGGTTTTGGGTGGGACATCGTAATCGACACCGCTGTGGAAGCGTGTTATTCCATCGAAAGGATCTCGTCTCAAACCGAAATCGGAGCTGGTGGAGTCGGTCTCGACGGGTTCAACTATGGTTGCCCCGGGGTTTTGATCCGTTTTTTTCGATCCGGTGGAAGAGGTGGAAGAAGAGGCAGTGGGAGCCGGTGTAGAAGTACCGGCCCGTGTCCGGTGGATATCGACGGCAGGAACCGTTCGAACCGAATCCAAACCTTTCAGGGTAAGAGGTTTACCGGCGTTTTTGTTTTTGTCGTCATTCCCTTCATAGGCATCGAGGTATTTTTCCCGGATTTGTTGTTCGATGATCTGCTGGTAACCGAGGCCGCCGTTATCCGCGATGTGTTGGGACAACAGCATGATTTTAAAATCGTTCACAGGACCGAAAGTCAATATGGGTTTTTCTTCTTCGTTATCTATATCCCCGAAGGGATCATCTTTTTTATCTTTAAAAGCCGATTTTAAAAGGGCATTGAGCAAAATTTGTTCAAATTGAATGGCGATTTGTTTAATTTTGGCTTCTTTTGAACCGCCGGAGCCGAGGTTCCGGATATCGAGTCCCATTTTGTCCATTTCTTCTGCGTTGGAATTGGACAGGGTAGTAGAGAGCAGGTTGGATATCTCGTGGTTGCTCCGTAAAGGAATCACTGTGTTTACCTAAATGACTTCCAGTTCAGCCTGGAGAGCGCCGGCGCTTTTCATGGCCTGGAGAATAGCGATGATATCGCGGGGAGTAGCGCCCAAAGCGTTCAATGTTTTGACCACGTCGGCGATTTTTGGGGATTCATCCATAACGGCGAAACGGGCTTCCGGTTCCTTTACATCCGCAGTGCGGCGTTCGGTAACCGTGGTATCCCCGGTAGAAAGCGGTGAAGGTTGAGACACATCGTATTCGGTACGGATGGAAATCGTAATACCGCCGTGGGCCAGGGCAACCCGCGAAATTTTGACGTTTTCCCCGAAAACAATAGTGCCGGTTCGTTCGTTCACGACGACTTTGGCGGGAGAATCGGGAGAAACCGCCAGGTTTTCCAGCATAGAAGCCATGAGTACTTTATCCTGGGTGTATTTGTCGGGGATCATGATCTTCAGCGTCCTGGAATCAATCGCAGCGGCGACATCGCCAAAAGCTTTGTTAATGATATTGACGGTACGGGAGGTGGTAGTGAAATCGCTTTGATAGAGGACCAGGGTAAAGTAGTCCTGTGAAGTAAAATTAAACGGTACTTCGCGTTCCACCAATGCGCCGTTGGGAATACGTCCCACAGTGGAGTGGTTTTTTTGCGTACCGGTCCCGCCTTGTTGGGCATTGTATCCGCCGATGGTCAGCGCACCCTGGGCTACTGCGTAAACATTGGCATCCGCACCTTTCAACGGAGTAATCAGCAAGATTCCGCCCTGGATGCTTTTGGCGCTGCCGATAGAGGATACGGTGACATCGATTTTGGAACCGACCCGGGCAAAGGGAGGTAAACTGGCGGTTACCGCTACTGCGGCTGTGTTGCGCATCTGGAACGCATCGGGGCTCAGGGTTAAACCCATTTTATCCAGCATGTTGGCCATGGATTGAAAAGTAAATTTATTCTGGGTCGTATCGCCGGTGCCTTCAAGACCCACCACGATACCATACCCGATCAATTGGTTATCCCGGACACCTTCAAAAGCCGCGATGTCTTTTATGCGAACATCCACCGCACGTACCATGAAGGCCGACACCGTTATTATTAAAACCAAAACCATTGTTTTTTTCATTCTAATTCAACTCCTTGTCCTTTGGATTTAGAATGGCCAGATAATATTGAGTATCCAGCTTAACCATCCACGCTTCGTCTGCTCGGAAACAGGCCCTTTGCCGCTGAACTTGATTTGCATATCGGCGATCCGGTTGGATTCGATCACGTTGTCGTATGAAATATCGTGGGGACGGATTATCCCGGTGAGAACGGCAATTTGCTTCTCTTTATTCACCAGGACCTCTTTTTTGGCTTCGATCACCAGGTTCCCGTTGGGCATCACATCGATGACCCGGGCGGCAATATAACTGGAGAGCTTCGTTTCCCGCGTGCTTTCTCCTTCACCCTGGTTGGAATTGTTGGTGGACCCCCCGAACATGGAACCCGAATCGAAGTTCTCGTTAACCTGTTTCCCAACACTTTTTTCAAAACCCAGGAAGTTATCGATGCCCATGCTGAGCTTGGTTTTTTTCGATGTTTTCAAACCTGCTTTATTGGAGGCCGTGCTGTTTTCACTGATTTGTATCGTAACGATGTCGTTGATTCCCCTGGCTTTGGGGTCCGAATACACCTGGGCGAAATAAGAGTTATCTCTCCAGAGAGAGGCCTTTTTACCGGAATATTCTTCGGCGGTCGCGGGGGCGGACCCGGTCCACCCACAGAGGAAAACTGCTGCGAATAGCATAAAAGATATTATATTTCGTTTTTGGGTATTCATTCGACTGTAACCTCCACTGTATTTTTTCCCGTCACAACGGCAGTAATGATCTTGCGGGATTGGTTGCTCATGACCTGGATCGTATCGCCGAAGCAGCCGTCGGAGAGGACTTTCACCGAAGAAGTCGCTTTAATGCCTTTGAATTGGGCCACCAGGGCAGCCGTATCGCCGCGCCGGACCAGGAATTTTTTCTCCATCAAGCCGGCGGTAATCACCGAGTTGGGGCGGATGATGCGCCCCGTTTTTTGGCCGATGATCTCGTTGGTTTCCAGGATGGCGTCACGGGTAAAGGCATCCAACTCCCTGTTTTCCCAGCGGATATCGGTGGCATTGAGGGTCTCGTTTTTCTGGATCATCCGGTTGCTGATGGCCACGGGTTTGACGATTTTTAATTTAGCCACGATCCAGGTGGAGTAGATGTATTCGTTGGTGCTGCTGGAAATTGCATCGGCTTTAAACAGGACATTCCCGAAGAAGTCCTGGCCATTGGCCGGAGTCAATTGCCACCGGATACCGGATTCAGGGACTATGACGGATTTATTGGAAACGATTTCGACCTGGACACCGTCTTTCCATGGGGAGTGATTAATAACGAATTCAAGGATTTTATCTTTGAAAAAAGCGGGGTCGATGATGGTTCCTTTTCTCAGTACCGTGATGGAATTGGGGCCCGTGAGTTGAGGGGAAGCGATCCCGTTCCCGATCAATTTTTCAACGATTTCCTGTTTCAGGATGGTGGTGGTGTTCCCCATTTCCGGGGAGACAGCGATGACCAGTCCCCCGATGCGATCCTGGATCGACGGGTCCATGACGGCTAAATCTTTAATGCGAATGATGGTATCGCTAACCACCGCTTTGTCTTTCAATACCATCGAAAACGAAAGTGTTTCGCCGCTGACAATGGAGACCGCAGCCAGTATCGACAACCAAAAAAGGATCGTTTTTTTATTCATTAGTCGCTTCCTTATCTTAAACTTTATCTTTATCGCGTTATCTTCCTAATTGCGTTGCGCTTTGCAGCATGGTGTTCGCTGTGCGGATGGAACGTGCATTGGTTTCATAAGCGCGTTCCGCTACAATCATGCTGACCAATTCTTCCACGATGTCCACGTTGGACATTTCCTGGAAACCCTGGCTCAGGGTCCCGAAGCCTTCCAGTCCCGGTGTTCCCTGGATGGGATCGCCGGAAGTGGTGGTATTGAGGAACAAGTTTTTCCCCAGGCTTTTCAGACCCGAGTTATTGATGAATTTGACCAATTGGATCGAGCCCACTTCTGTAGCGACAGTTTCGCCGGGTCTCATTACCGATACCGTCCCGTCGTTTCCCACCGTAATACTAATGGCGTCTGCCGGGATCGTGATGGCCGGTTCGAGGGGGTAGCCGTCGTTGGTTACGATTCGTCCAGTGGAATCTCTTGAGAAGCTCCCGTCGCGGCTATAAGCGATGGTGCCGTCCGGCATGGTGACCTGGAAAAAGCCTTCGCCTTCGATGACGAAATCCAGGGGGTTCCCGGTTTGTTTGAAGTTTCCTTGTGTAAAGATGCGAGTGATGGCAACCGGTTTAACGCCCAGGCCCACTTGCATGCCGGTGGGGATTTCCGTGGCGATAGTGGATTTGGCGCCCGGTTCTCGCAGGGTCTGGTAGATTAAATCCTGGAATTCCGTGCGGGATTTTTTGAAACCCGCTGTATTGATATTCGCCAGGTTGTTGGCGATCACGTCCATATGCAATGTTTCCGCATGCATCCCGGATGCGGCTGAAAAGAGTGTTCTCATCATGTTAAACCTCCTGTAATCGGTTTAAACCGGTCTCGGTATATCTGAAATCGACCGTCTCAGCAGTCGCAGTATGATATCCGCTGCTGTTTTCTGGAGTTCAAAAGTCCGTTCCACATGGGTTACTGTACCCAGTCCAGCCAATAGATCCACGTTTGATCTCTCTAAAGCTCCTACTTGAATTTGTGGATTTTCCATTAAAGTAGGTGCTTTTGTTTTATCTTTCACAGTGAAGAAGTTGCTCCCCACTTTTTCCAGGTTGTCCCGGTTCGGGATATCCACGATTTTCATGGAGGTAAAATAGTTCCCATCCACGAAAACGTCTCCTGCCGGGGTTAATTCCAATTTCTCACCAAAAATGGTTATTTTCCGGTTAAACTTGTCTAGAACATAATAACCGTCGCCGGTTACCAGTTCTTTTTGGGTATTTAAATTCAATGAACCGTTTCTCGTATACATTTCCTGGTTATTCAGACCCTGTACGGCCAAAAAGCCCGGGCCTTCGAAAGCCACATCGAGGTTTCTTCCTGTTTGTTTAATAATACCGTAGCTGGTATTTACCGTGGTGCCGCCCAGGATGGGTTGATCTTTACCCGGGTATGGTCCTTCTGCCAGGAATTTGAGGGTTTGTTCGAAAGCGATATCCGCTTTATACCCGTTAGTATTGACATTGGCCAGGTTATTGGCTGCCACATTCAGCATTTCGCTGGTGGTTAACATCCCGGCCGCTGTCGAGTAAATACTATTTTTCATTTTTTTACCTCAAAGATTTTTTAAGCAATTTTTGTTCCACAAGGAAAGTCGTGAAGGCAAACGTTTTTCTATTTCCACCTGACGGATAATGAAACGTTTTTTCCCCTCTACCCGGAAAAAAGTGCCGGAAAAATGACACCGGGGAAAGAAGACCAAAATATGTAGAGTGGCTCCGTGCCCCCTGTGAGAAAAATTTCTTTTTGGTCCCGGCTTGACCGGGGTAAGTTAAGAAGGGTGAGACCGGGTCAATTTTTTAAGGACACGCCCGATCAAGTGAAAGAGGTCCCATTCCTGGCTTAAAGGGTCGCTAAAACCATGATTAGCATGGATTGTAGCTGCGTCGAGGGCCTGGAACCGTATTTTTTCTTTTTCATTCTGGATTTCGATTCGTTCTAATTCCAACTGTTTTTGTTTATGATAGAGATCGCCGCCGGCTTTAACCCATTCGAGTATTTGCCGGAGTTCGCCGCCGTCCAGCCAGACGCCGTGGTCCCTGCATTTATCGACGATAACACCGCTCTGGGAACCGAAATTGATGCGATTCATTAATTTTTGGCAGACAGGACATTTAATATAAGTGACTGCATACTCTTCTTTGCGTCCCACTTTTTGGATTTCATCGAGGCGCTGCCGGTCGATTTCATAAACATTGGTTACGGTTTTATCCAGGAGGGCTTCCAACTCGCCGGGGTCGAAGAATAAACCCATGCAATGAACGCAGTTTTCGATCAGGTACTTTCCTGCCAGGTTCAAATTGATTGTTTGGAGGGGTTTATTGCACCGGGGGCAGATGCGTTCCGATTCGGGGTTTTCGACGGTATAACGGTGAATAGCGGAGAGATCGACTTCATTCCGTGTATTGCAATAGGAACAAACCGTTGAATTGGGGGGTAGTGCGGAACCGCAATTTTTACAATTGGCCATTTTTATCCTTATAAATTATTGTTTAATCGATATCCACCATCCGGGATTCTCCCGAATAAGTGACGGATTTATAATTGGTGATACTTCGGACGCGCCGGATGACTTCGGCGAGCGCTTCAGCATTATCGAGAATTTTCTTTAATTTGGAATACATGGTATCTTCTTTTTCCATAGTATTGAGGAGCATATCGGTATAGCCGATGATGACGCTCAAGGGTTGGCTGAATTCGTGTGAGATTGTCACCGCCATTTCCAGGATGCTTTGAAGCTTTTCTTTTTCCAACAGTTCTTTTTGTTGTTCCTGGATTTTTTTATTCAGTTGATGCAATTCGATAATATACTCATTCTTTTCGTTGATGACTTTTTCCAATTCCAATTTTTTCCGGTAAAGGTCGAGGAAGACGTTGACTTTGCTTTTGAGGACATAAGGGTTAATAGGTTTAAAGAGGTAATCCACGGCACCGATTTCATAACCTTTAAATACGTATTTTTCTTCTTTATTAATAGCAGTGACGAAAATAATGGGGATATATCGCGTTTTTTCTTTACCCCTCATCAGTTCGGCGACTTCGAACCCGTCCATTTCCGGCATTTGCACGTCCAGGAGCACGACGGCGAAGTTGAATTCGAGCATCAAACCCAACGCTTGATTACCCGATTCCGCTTTTATTATACGGATATCCGGGCTTTCGAGGAGCGCTTCCATGGCCAGGAGGTTCTCTTTCCGGTCATCTACAATTAATATATTCGCTTTTTCTTTCTCTTTGACTTTTTCAACCATTCGAAATTTCCCATTTTAAATTTAAGTAAATATTATAACTGAAAAAAAAAAAGAATTAAAGAGTATTTCCAATTTCTTTAGCAGATAAAAGGCTAATGATTTCCGATTCCAATTTGACAGCGCTTCGAAGTTTTCCCAGTATTATTTCAAGGTTGGAATTATTAAATATTATACCGTATTTTTTTGCCAGTTCCAGTGTGGAGGGGTTTAGAACGATATTTTCCAGGGCAGTGCGGGTTGCTTTATCCCCGGTTAGATCTGCGTCGTAAATATGGCTGACGACATCGGCGAGATGAACGACGAGAGGGAATTTGGTATCTTCTTCCGCCAGGTTGGGGTGATGATGATATCCGACGGCATTGATCAATTTCTGGGGAAAGGTCCATTTTTTGAGTAAGTACATTCCCAACCGGTCATGTCCAATTCCCATCATTACCTCTTCATCCTGGATAATGCAGGGGTTGATAGGTCTATTGTATTCCAGGGTTTTAATGTCCTCTTCATCCAGTTCGAGGTAAATGACGAGCTTTCCGATATCATGGATAAGACCGGCGCAAAAATACTCATTGATATCCTCCTGGGGGGTAAAAAGTTCGGCAGTAATCCTGGCAGCAAGGCCGCAGTAATACGAGTGTCTCCACAGGCTAAAAATGTCGAATCCTTTTACGGTTCGAAAGTTTTGGAATAGTGTTTTCGCCAGTATCATATTTTTTATTTCCACCATCCCGAGCAGTTGGATGGCGTATTCGAGGGTTGAAACTTCTCTTCTTAGGCCGAACAAAGGGGAGTTGGCCCATTTAAGAATCTCCAATACCAGGGATGAATCCGCTTCGATAATTTTTTTTAATTCATCGAGAGAGGCTTTCGGTTGTGAAGTGACTTCGATAATTCGAGTAACGACAGCGGGAAGAGAAGGAAATGTAATGGTTTTTTGAAGGAGTCGATGGACAAAGTAATTTTTTTTTGTAATCATAGGATTGTGTTTACCTGTTGGTCGGTTAGAGTGAAATTGACCGGGAGTTTTTTTTCATTAACCAGTTCCAGGAGGAGTTTAACCAGCATGGGGTCGAACTGGTGGCCGGATTGTTTTTCCAATTCGGTAATGACTTCTTGCGCCGTAAGGGTGGGGCGGTAAGGGCGTCCCGACGACATAGCGACAAAGGCATCCACCAGTGCAAAAAGCCTGGCCCCTATAGGGACTTCATCCCCTTTTAAGCTCTCCGGGTAACCGGAACCGTCGTAATTTTCGTGGTGATACCGGAGTATTGTGCGTTCATCGGAAAAGATGTCGAATATCCGGGTTAACTCTTCCAACATATAGGGGTAATCATAAATATCCAGTTTTTCTTGTTTTGTCAAGGGTGTATCTTTTTGGGCGGTTTCATCTCCCAGGTAGATTTTAAAAAGGTCGTGGATCAATGCGGCGCGTTTAAAAGTTTGCACCAGTGGGAAGGGAAGTCCCAGGCGTTCGCCCATCAGGTCGAGAATTTCCATGGTCCTGAGGTTATTTTCCCGGATTTTTTTTGTGGTTTCGGCACCGGCGGATTTAGAATTAATGGGGTGCTGCGCCAAATTGGATAATGAAGCAAGAATTGCATCGCGCGAGGTTTCCACTATTTTTTTAAATCGTTCTTTGAGGCCGATGAAATCGTCATGGGGGAGTTCAAAGCCGGAAGAGGAATCGCGTTTAACCAGTTCTTCTTCCCGGTAAATTTTTACCTGGTTTCGTCCCCCGGCTTTGGCCCTGTATAGTGCTTTGTCGGCATAATCGACCAGCTCGGATGCAGAAGAGGGGCTGTGTGTGAAGAAAGAAGAAATCCCGATGCTGCTGGTCACTTTCCTGGAATGGCCGTTCCTCTTGTAAATATTCTCTTCGGCTTTTTGCCGGAATTTTTCTGCCAAAATCCGTGCGCCTTCGATGCCGGTATGAGGGAGCAGCAGTACGAACTCCTCTCCTCCATATCGCGCCAGGACATCGGTTTTTCGAATAATTCCCCGGATCAGGGCGGAAAAGGATTGAAGAACAAAATCGCCGAAAGCATGCCCAAACGTATCGTTTACATCTTTGAAGTAGTCCAGGTCGATCATGAAGCAGGCGATATCGGATTGGTTCCGCCTGGCGAGGGCGAATTCACGGTTGAGTATTTCCTGGAAATACCGGTGGTTGTAGAGCCCGGTTAAACCGTCTCGAATTGAAATTTCTTTAAGCCGTTCGTTTTGTTTTTCGATTTGTTGTTTTGATTTTTCGAGTTCTTTTTTATGCCGGTACAATTCGAGGAATGTATTGATTTTGCTTTTCAACACGGCTGGGTCCAGCGGTTTGAATAGATAGTCCACACCGCCCGTTTCGTAGCCTTTCGAAATGTAGCGTTCTTCTTTATTGATCGCAGTGACAAAGATGATGGGGATAAATCGCGTTCGTTCATTTTGTCGCATTAAATCAGCCACTTCAAATCCATCCATTTCAGGCATCTGTACGTCCAGGAGAACGATAGCGAATTCATGCTCCAGCATTAGCCCGAGTGCTTCATTTCCAGAAGTCGCAGTAAATATATTCAATCCTGGAGCGTCCAGTATGGCTTCCAGGGCCAGTAGATTCTCTTTTCGGTCATCTACCAGCAATATAGATGGTCCGGAATTATTTGCTTTACCCATAATAGTCATTATACCTCAAATCAATCGTTCTTTCAAAAATTTTTTTCACCTTGGCCCAATTCCACCAGGAAAGGTCCGATCTCTTCTAAAGAGAGAATGTAATCGGCGGTTGTAGTTTCAAGAGCTGACCGGGGCATGCCATCGACTTCTGCGGTATTGGGGTCCTGTACAATAACCAAACCGCCTTCTTCTTTAATTTTTTTTAATCCTTTGCTGCCGTCGTTATTGGCTCCGGTAAGAATAATCCCTACCAAACGAGCCCCGTATACTTCCGCAGCCGATTCAAAAAACACATCGATAGAGGGCCGGGCGTAATTGATCCGGTCTTCCACAGATAATGAAAAGGTCTCATCTTCTTCTATCAGCACATGATAATCCGGGGGAGCCATATACACTTTTCCCGGGGATATTTTTTCTTTCTCATCCACTTCTTTCACGTGGATATTGGAAATACTGTCCAGGTAGCGGATCGTATAGTTATCCGAATGAGGGCTGATATGTTGAATTACAACGATGGGAATCGGGAAAGATGAAGGAAGCGTAGGTATAATAGTACTGAGTGCATGCATTCCCCCGGCAGAAACCCCGACAGCAATGCATCGATATCGCAGTCGGGTTGAAGTTGAAGAAGATTTACTGTTCATTGTGTACCTGGTTATCCCGGTTTTCGTTGAAAGATTTTGTCTTTTTCCGAGAATATCGTAAAATGCCTGGAATAATCGGAGAATTGGATTGTTTCTTTCGTACCCAGGCAAAGGAATCCCGCCGGGGTTAGGCTGTCTAAGAATAGCTTAATAACGCGGTTTTGGAGTTTTTTTGTAAAATAGATCAATACGTTTCGGCATAAGACCATATTCATTTCCCCGAAGACGCCGTCGGTAACCAGGTTGTGATCGGCAAAAACGATGCGTTCTTTCAGGGTAGGGTCGAGGATAACGGAATTATAATGAGCTGTATAATAATCGGCGAATGAATTAAGTCCGCCGGCTTTTTGGTAATTGGCGGTATATTCTTTGATGAGATCGATGGGGTAAACAGCGGCCTTCGCTTTTTGCAATGCCATGGTATTGAAATCCGTGGCATAAATCTGGGTTTTGGATAATATCCCCTCTTCTTTTAACAGGATCGCCATCGAATAAACTTCTTCGCCGGAAGAGCACCCGGCATGCCATATTTTAATAAATGAATTTTTTTTCAAAGAGGGGATGATTTTTTTCCGGATAGTAAGGTAGAAAGAGGGGTCCCTGAACATTTCGGTGACGTTGATGGACAGGTCCATGAGGAGTGTTTCAAAAAAAGGGCGTTCGTAGAGAATTTTATGGAGCATTTCCGAGAGGGTGCCCAGTTTGGCAATTCGCATGCGTGATAGGAGGCGGCGTTTAATATGGGCTCTCGAATAATCTTTAAAATCGTAATTATATTTCTGGTAGATGGCATCGAGCAGCAGGTCCAATTCGATTCGTTCGTTTTCTTTTCGCCACTCGTTTAATATTTCGGTGTCGTTGACGTTAGGGTTGTAGTCCATTCTTTTCGTTTCCATTGTTATTGATAAAGCCACACTCGCATGAGTGAGAGCAATTTAGTCGAATCCACGGGTTTAGCCAGGTAATCGCTGGCACCGGCAGCAACACATTTGAAGCGGTCCCCTTTCATGGCTTTTGCAGTTAAAGCGATAATGGGGAGTCTTTCAAAGCGCCGGTCTTTTCTTATTAATTTCATGGCTTCGTAGCCATCCATGACCGGCATCATGATATCCATCAATACCAGGTCGAAGTCGGGTTCGGCAAAGAGTTTTTCAATGCATTCCTTCCCGTTTTTACCGACAACGGTTTTAATGCCTTTTTCTTCCAGTATACTGGTAATAGCGAATACGTTTCGCATATCGTCGTCGACGATCAATACTTTTTTCCCGCGCATGATGGTTTCTTTGTCGATCATTCGGCTGAGCATGCGTTGTTTGATTTCGGGGAGGTCGGCTTCGATGCGATGGAGAAACAAGGATGTTTCGGCGAATAAACCTTCCAGGGACCGGACGTTTTTAATAATGAAGCGTTGGCCGTATTCCTGGAGTGCGTTTTTTTCCTGGTCCGAGAGGCGGTCTTCCGAATAAACGACGATGGGTAAGGGGGAGATATCCGGGTTATCGTTGATTCTCACTAAAAATTCCGAAATGGACATATCTTTCATTTCGGGGTTTAGGATAATGGCATCGAAAATTCCTTTTTTGAGTAGGTTCAAGCCGTCTTCGGCAGTGCTGACGGTAATGGGAACGACTTCGCCGTCGCTGAGCAATTCGATCAATATTTTTCGTTGGGAGTCGTCGTTTTCGATAACGAGGATTTTTTTAAGGGGTTTGGAGATGATGCCTTCGATTTTTTTGAAGGCGGTATCGAGGGATTCGACGCTGATGGGTTTGATGAGATAGCCGATGGCGCCTTTCTGGGAGGCATCGATCACGGTTTCGGATGCAGACATAAAATGGACGGGGATATGGCGGGTTTCCGGGTTATTTTTTAAGCGGTCGAAGACTTGCCAGCCGTCCATACCGGGGAGTGCCACATCCAGGATAATGGCGCAGGGTTTATAAAAATCGGCGAAATGGAGGCCGCTTTCGCCATCTTCTGCAATGACGCATTTAAAACCTTTGGATTGGGCCAGGTTGAGCAGGACTTCGGAAAAATTGGGATCATCTTCGATGATTAAAAGGGATTTATCGCCGGGTTTTATAATCTTTCGGTCGTCTCGTATTTCGCGTTTCGATGGGTCTTGTTCTACATCTTCCGGTTTCGCCCCGATTTTTTGATAGTCGAGTTGGGGGAGAATTTCGGAGATATCGATATCGGAGGGAGGAGAAATGGATTCTATTCCCAATGGCGGTATTTCTTCAAAAAGCGATTCTTCGGTGTTTTCGATCTTTTTGAGTTCTTTCTCTTTCGGTTCGGGGGTTAATTTCCGGCGTTCAAGGGGTGTGCGTTTGCCTGGTTCTTCGAGTGTTTCCGGCAAATAAAGAGTAAAGGTGCTGCCTTTTTGGCGTTCGCTTCGCATTTGGATTTCGCCTCCCAGGAGCCAGGATAGTTCCCTGGAGATAGATAAACCGAGGCCGGTGCCCCCGTATTTCCGGCTGGTGGTCCCGTCGGCCTGGCGGAAAGCCTCGAAGATGATAGACTGTTTATCTTTAGAGATACCGATGCCTGTATCGATGACAGATATGGCAATGGATTTTTTGGGTTCAAGATTACTTTGGGATAAAACGGTATCTTGGGGAGGTCGAGAAATCCGGAGGGTCACGCTTCCCTTTTCCGTGAATTTAAAGGCGTTGGAAAGCAAGTTTTTCATGATTTGTTGGACGCGTTGGGTATCTGTCTCAATGGTATCCGGTAAGTTTTCTTTATCCAGTTCCACGATAAAATCCAAATTTTTATTGGCAGCCACCGGTTTGAATACGCGGTGAAGGCTGGCCAAAATGTCTTCGAGGGGAACGGTTTCGATCCGGATTTCCATCATACCGGCTTCAATCTTGGAGAGGTCGAGGATTTCATTGATGAGGTCCAGGAGGTCTGCGCCCGAGGAGTGAATGGTTTTGGCAAATTCGACTTGTTTATCGGAAAGGTTTTTATCCGGGTTATTGGAGAGTAATTGGGAGAGGATTAATATGCTGTTCAGGGGTGTGCGGAGTTCATGGGACATATTGGCGAGGAATTCGGATTTGTATTTACTGACTTCTTCCAGGTCTCGTGCTTTCTTTTCGATTTCGTTCCTGGCCATCATCAATTCGAGGTTTTTTTGTTGGATAGCGGCTTTTTGTTTTTCCAGGGCGCGGGTACGTTCTTCCAATTCTTCATTAATAACCCGTAATTCCTCCTGTTGAGCCTGGAGGTTTGTTTCGGAAGCGATCAACGCCTTGGTTTGTCCTTCCAATTCTTCATTGGATTGCCGTAATTCTTCTTGCTGCTGTTGTAATTTTTCCGCTTGTTCCTGGGTTTTTTGGAGCAGGTCTTTCAATTGGCGCCGGGATTCCGCCGAATTAAGGGCAATGCCGATATTTTCAAGGGATTGCATGAGAAATTCCATATGGATATCGGTCAGGTCGTGGATGGAAGCGATTTCTATAACGCCGATCACACTGCCTTCGTAAGAAAAAGGCAATACAATGGCGAAGCGGGGTGATATATCCCCAAACCCGGTTCTAATTTTGACAAAACTTTGGGGGATATCGGAAATCCGGGTCACCCGGTTTTCTTTTGCGGCCTGGCCGACGATTCCTTCCCCGAATTTAAAGCGTCTCAGGGGTAATTTTTCTTTTCCCAATGAATAACTTCCCACCAATTTCAGCACATCTTCATAATATGAAAAATAGAGCAGCCCGATTTGAGCTTCGAGGTAAGTGGTCATGAAGCTGATAATATTTTGGGCCAGTTCCGGGATATCCAATTCGCCGCGCATTCGGTTGTTTAATTCGGTTTGGCCGGTTTTCAGCCAATTTTGTCTCCGATTTAGTTCGACTGCTTCCCGCAGGGATTGGGTCATCCGGTTCAGGGCATCGCTCAAGCGGTCTTCATCCGAGCGTTTATCGATATATACGGAGTAATCGCCCCTGGAGACTTTTTCAGCCAGTTCCACGACGCGCATTTCATCGCTGGTATCCACCATATATTCGATAGCGCCGGTAATTTTCCCGGTGTTATCTCTAAGTGGGGCGCTGGTATATCTCATGGGGATTTCATCGTTGAGTACATGGGCGACCATATCGCCGGTTACGACACGGTTCAGGTTCATCGCGCGGTAGGACCGGCATTTTTCCGACTGGCAGTGGGTGGTATTAAAGAGGGCGTAGCATTTTTTGCCGATGCATTCATCGACGGTTTTTCCCACCACCAGTGCGCCGGCTTTATTGATGAATTGAACGTTAAAATTGTTATCTATAACATGAACGGGAGTCGGGATATTATTGAGGTAATCGATTTTTCTCTGGCTGTCGGCGTTGGATTCCCTGAGGCGATCGATCATTTGGTTCAGGGCCCTGCCCAGCATATCTTTTTCGCCTTTGATTTCGATTTCGAGGGAATAATCGCCGATGGAGACTTCTTCAGCCACCATAGCCGCTTCCCGGAGGGTGCGGGTCATTCTTTCCAGGGCGATCCCCAGCATATCTTTTTCGCTTTTGGGAATTACTTTCCCCGAATAATCCCCCATAGAAATACTATTGGCTTGTTTAACCACTTCCACCAGGTTATCCCGCATCTGGTTTACCGCTCTGCCGAGGGTATCCTTATCGCTGCGGATATCCACGGTTTTTGTGAAATCTCCCAGGGCGATCGTTTCGCATACGTCGGTTACGGCTTTAAACGAGTCGACAACGGTCTTAAAACTATTGCTCATTTGCCCGATCTCGTTATTTTGGGGGAGGATGTTTTCATAGGATAGGTCGCCGATGGAAACCTGCTGCGCCCAACCGGACAGCGTGAGAACCGGTTCTACGATTCGTCGGGCCGCCATTATGGAGATCAGGGAAACAATCAAGATGGTGGCAATAACTATAAAAAAAGAAAACAGGCGAAGGGTCCGGGCGGAGCTGAAGGCTTCGGATTCGGTAATCTCAGCGATGAGACCCCATTCGACACCCAAACTTTTCAGGCTTTCCAGGTTATAATTAAGCCCGAGAACTTTTTGACCGCGGTAATTGGTATAGCTGAAAATCCCGGTCTTTTTTTTCAACCAATTTCCCGACCCTTTTGTGTTTACCCTGGTTTTCAGAACAGTGGATTTTTTTTCAAAACGTGAGTCCGACCTCATGACCAGGTCTTTACCGATTAAGTAGGTTTCCCCGGTCTGGTTGAATCCTGTATCTTCCAGCATGATTTTATTGATCTGTTCCATTGGAATTTGTATAGCCATTATACCGACAGGGCGTCTGAATTCATCTTTCATGACCTGGATTAAAAAGCTGGCGGGTTCTTCCTGGTTGGGGAAAATGTTTTCGATGTCGGAGAATACGGGTTTTCCTGTATCTAAGGCTTTCTTGCAGGCTTTACCGAATTGGGAGAGAACATATTTCCCCCGGAAAATATTGATCCCCCAAACCGTGTCGTCCACGATGGATAAAAGAATATTCCCATTTAAATCGATCAAGTAGATATCATGGTAATTATAGGTTTTTAAGAAATTGTCCAGGTCCAGTGTAAACGAGAGGGTGGCCTGGACGATACCGAATTGTTGAACATATTCCTCTGCGGGTAATCCGCTGTCGTTCAAGTCTTTGATTAATTTTTTCATCCCCTGGATATTTGACGTTAATTGGGAGAGCAATTGCAGGTCGTTGATCCTTTCGCTGAAGAATGAGTTGATATATTCTCTCTTGAGCTTAGAAACCGTATTCAACGATTGGAAGGCATCTTCCCTGAGAATGTTGGATGCAGACCAATAACTGATGATACTGGCGATTAAAAGAGGGCCCAGTGAAAGCATCAGGAACCATAAAAAAATAGTTTTCCCAAGACCTGGTCGGCGTACAAATTTATAGAGGGTCTCGTTGATTTTTTTCAAAATCGTAATGGAATGAATGGCTTTCATCGGCGTTTATTCCTCCAAAACCCATCGGTTTTTTTGGCAAAAGAAGTATAGTCCTGGTCTTCGACCCAATCTCCCGGGTCCAAAATTCGCATTATATAGATCGATTTTCGCAGCACGGCATCACCTTGATGTAGTCAAACTATTTCATCGGGCATTTTCCTGTTTAATTTTAATACAATTTGAAAATTTTTTAAATCAATTATTCAAAAAATATTTTACTTGATTTTTTTATCGACCTTTAATAGAATGTCCGTATGAATCCGTTAATGATTTTAAAAATATCTCGCAGAATCTCATATCCAGGGAGGTGGTAGATGTCTACCAGGAATATCGTACTCATTCTATCGCTCTTTATCTATGTATTGATCCTCATTTCCTTTAATAAGGCCCGGAAAAAATATTCGGGAGGAAAAATCGGGGAAGTCATTAAAATCATCCTTATTACGGTGGTTTTGCTTTTCATCGGCGATTACATGTTTGTGATGGAGGGTTATCTTTCTCCCGTTGTCCTCTTTACTCTCACGACTCTTTTTAAAACGTTGGCCATCTCCTTCCTGGCCTATGGGGGAACCAAAATAGCCGGCGATTAGACCCTATCATTGTTGTTTTTAATCGATCTGAACGACCCGGATCCCGCGGGTTTACTTTTTACCCATTTCCCCGATTTGTTGTTCGATTTTCATCGTGATCCTGGTGATATCTGCTGTAATATCGTTCCCTGGTTTTATCCCTTTTATATACCTGGAGATATAGGGGAGAACTTTTTCGATTTCATCCAGCATTTTGCGGGTCGGGAAAATTCCCAGGAGCTCGGGGATTTGATTCAAAAGATTAAGGATATAGCGGTTAAAGTTTTCCGCCAGGAAAACCTGTTCATTTTTGAGATCCACGACGCTTTTAAGGTTTTCATGGAGCACGTATATATTAGCCGGGAGGGGATTATTCGGGTGGTAATTTTTAAATAGGTCGCGTTGGCCGGGCTGGGGTTCCGGTTTACACCGGGTAAATAATATCGCTGTTTCTTTGCCGATTTCGGATTCCAGGTTTCTCCAGATAATATGGAGGATATTGTTATAACCTGTGATAATGGGGCCGTACTCTTCCTTTTGATTTTGATTCCCCGCGGTTTTAGCCGGGGGGCGAAGGGAAGCTGTCTCTCGTTTCTCCGCCAAACCCGAAGAAATGAGCGAATAGAGTATTTTATAGGCGACTAAGTGGTCCAACCCGCATATTTCCAACAATTGTTCGATGGTTCGCTTGCCGTCGATCAAATTCAAAATTCTCCATTCATTGGGAGATAGTTTTAATTCTTCTTTGTCCTGGACTTTTCCCGACCATCCGTAGACGATTTGATCGTTGGGGATATATTTTTTTAAAACCGATATCTCATCGATGCGCCGGGATGCTTCCAGGATGATACGGGTGATGTCCAATTCGGTAATCACTATTCCCGACAAGTCCAATAAAGCATCTTTGTATATAAATTCCCCGGACTCCCACAAGAAAAGGCTGTAAACGATTTCTTCCACTTGCTTCCGGATAAAACGGGTTAATAATTCCAGGGAGATAATCCCCTTTTCTACCAAGACTTTTCCCAGTGCTTGTTTTTTTTGATTCCCTTCTTCCAGGCATATTTCCAATTCTTCCAGCGTGATTACGCCTTTTATTCTCAATAGGTTCCCCAGCCGGGCCTCTTTATTGTTACTCATGGCGTAGACGATGGAGCCTTCTTTAACAATCACCTGGACCTCATTGTTGTTGTTTTTCACTTCGAGAGTGCCGGTTTTTTTTTCGACGTACAGCAGTTGCATGATGCTGGACAAAAAAAATGTATCGAGATTACCTGTCAATGGCATTGTCGTCTATACCATTCTATAAAATATTTATTTTTACTATTCATCCATATGTTTTAACCAAAAGCCAAAAAGATGTCAAGAGAAAATAACGATAATTTGCAATTCTTCTTCTGAAAACTTTTGAAAAAAAGGGAGGTGTCGGAACACGTCCATCCGTGATGGCTGACAAACTGATGACGAATTTAGGTCTATTTCCCCGGGTTGATTTTTTTTTTGCGCTTCTCTATAATATTGAACACGGAAAATTCAGCAAAAAAAGATGAAATAATGGAATACACAGACGACAACGAAATAAACGATGAAATCGAGATTCCCCGGCTTACGAATGGGGATGACCGGGAAAAACGCTGTATGGGCACCCTGAAAGATATCCCGGATACCCGGAAAAGCATGGGAAAACAATATAAAGAATTTTTCCTCGGCAGTGTCTCAACAGGCTATTTCATCAAATATGAGATGCTGGTCACATTATTTTCCGGTATGCCTGGCGCCCTGGGATATGCTCTCCGAAAAACGTTTTTCCCTTCACTCTTGAAAAAATGCGGCAAAGGAGTTATTTTCGGTCAACACATCACCTTGCGGCACCCTCAAAAAATCGAAGTGGGCGATAATGTGCTTTTCGAGGACAATACGGTTCTCGATGCCAAAGGAGACGACAATGAGGGGATACAAATCGGCAGCAATGTGGTCATCAACCGGAATAGCATTATCAGTTGCACGGGCGGAGATATCGAGATCGGGGATTTTTCCAATATCGGCCCCAATAATATTATTATATCCGAAAGCATCGTTAAAATCGGGAAATACGTTTTCACCGGCGGCCAAACCTACATGATCGCCGGGGGAAATCATACGTTTGATCGCAGGGAAATTCCCATCCGGTTTCAACAATCCATATCCAAAGGCGGGATCATCATGGATGACGATATCTGGATCGGCGCTTCCGTCACTATCCTGGATGGCGTTAGAATCGGCAAAGGCGCCATAATCGGCTCCAATACCCTGGTCCAAAAAAGAATCCGGCCCTATACTATTAATATAGGCGTCCCTTCCCAGGTAGTTAAAAAACGAGATTGACCCAAAAGGCCCGTTCTCCGTTTCCTCGTGCCGCAGGCACTATTCAATTGATAATTGATAATTGATAATTGATAATTGTTAATTGATAGTTTTTTCTGTGGACTTTGTGGACCCGTCACGGACGGGTTTTATTGCAGTGCCGGTTTATCGTGCGAGGTTTCGTGGGATGGTCTGACTCCGTGGTTAGTGGACTTTGTGGACAGGTGGACCCAGTGGACTGTGTGGACCATGTGGACCAAGTGGACTTTGTGGACCATGTGGACGTTGTGGACGTTGTGGACCCCTCTCACCTTCTTTTCTTCTTCCCCGGTGTTCCCGACATGCTTTTTCTCTGCTCATTTTTAATAATATTTTTAAATGCTTCCAGCTTTTTAAAATCGGCATGATCCGGTGGAAGGCGATCCAGCCACTCCTCCAATTGCTCCGAGGCTTCCGGGAAACGGTGGAGTTTGATCAAACATTGAATAACTCCAAAAGCACAATCTGTAGTTTTTGGGTCCAGCTCGCCAAGGAGTTGAAGCCGGATCGCCAGTGTTTTCTCTACGTATTGAAGCGCCTCCACGTACTTTCCAAGTTTGTATAAAACACTACCGATATTATTATAAGAGGTCGCCGTATTTGGGTGCAGCTCGCCAAGGACTTGAAGCTGAATGGCCAGTGCTTTCTCATAGCTTTCAAGCGCCTCCACGTGCTTTCCCATTTCAACCAGGGTAATACCGATATTATTATAAGAGGTCGCCGAGTTTGGGTGCAGCTCGCCAAGGACTTTAAGCTGAATAGCAAGCGCCTTCTTTTCATTTTCAAGCGCCTCCTTGTGATTTCCTATTTTATCCAGGGTACTACCGATATTACCGTATGATATCGCGGTATCCGGGTGCTGCTCGCCAAGGACTTGAAGCTTGATCGACAGTGCTTTCTCATGGCTTTCAAGCGCCTCATCGTTCTTTCCAATTTTATCCAGGGTAATACCGATATTATTATAAGAATCCGCCGTATCCGGGTGATTCTCTTTAAACAAATTCAACCGGATAGCTAATGCCTGCCGAGAGAAATTAAGGGCATCGGGGTAGTTTCCCAGGCTAGCTGAAGTTGAGCCGAGATCATTGAGAATATCGGCTTTGAGTTTCAAATCCATTCCTGCTTCTTCGATTTTATCCAGGATAGAGAAAGCGGATTGAACCAGTTTGTGGGATTCGTTGTATTTTCCCCAATGAAGGGGTGGGTATGCCTGGAGCCAGGTTAATCGCGCGGCATGGAGGGGGAATAACGGCTGCGCATGCTTCAACCACTCCTTCAAATGATCCAGCTCCGCTTCGAATTCGGGTAAATTTAGAAATTCTTCCCCGCGGTCTTCGAACCACTTTCCCAACCGGCCGCAAACCCGGTCCACCCACTCGCTCATTTTATCGATGGGGTTTTGCTCCTGGTGGACTTTCCGCACCAACCGGTGAAGGTCATATCGCTTCCCATTCTCTGACTTTTGCAGGATTTTCAACGTGGCCCCCAGGTTTAAGGGCGTGATCAATTCCACTTCTTTTTTATCCAAAAGTGCAGCCAGCAGGGAAACACCCATAAACGCACTGCCGCTCCACGCGAGGATATCGATGATCTCTTTCAACAACGGCGCTTCTTTCAATACCGGTTCGCTGATTTTCAAAGTGGCAAACAAATCGCACTCATGCCGGGTGCAACTGGAAAGCATATGGCCGCTCAACGCCTCTTTTAAATTGGCTTCCAGGAGGGTTTGATATTCACAAAAGGAGCATGTTGAAATGTGAGCCAGGTAAGCACCGGCGATCTCGATGGCCAGGGGCAGCCCTTCCAGTTTGTCCGCCACAGCCTGCGCCGCTTCTTTCTCTCCAGGGGATAAAGCATCGAAATCCCGGCCCGACTCTATCCTCAATAACTCCAAAGAAGAAGCGGAGTCCAATAATAAAATATCTACGGGGTGAAAATGGGGGATGGTTATGCGGCTGGTAACCAGCAAATGCGGTTCCGCATCCACAGCGGGTAAATACTCCTGGATCCGGTTATGGTGCTCCACGTTGTCGAATATCACCAGGCATTCGGACCAATGGGTTAACCGGTGTTTCGCCATGTCCAGGATATCGGAGGGCTTGGACTCCGGGGATATCCACTTCGCCTGTTTGGCGACGGCAATCAATTGCGGGTCGATCTCGCAGTCCGCATCGATCCATATGACGCCTTTGGGATATAAATCTTTATACCGGTGGGCATATTCCACGGCCAATTGGGTTTTTCCCAAACCGCCAATGCCCTGGAACGCAGCGGTGTGACCGATGGAGGTTCGTTTGCCCTTCTCCAATTGCTCCCTCACTTTTAAAAGCGATTCTTCACGGCCCACCATGCCGTCGCCCTTGGAACAAAAGGGCACATTAAACGCACAATGATCGAGGTTGTACATGGCACCCGGACCTGGGCCGGGTTTATCCCCGGGTTCAGTCACGGGTTTCAAACCGGGTTTGTCGCCTCCCGGTGTCTCTTCTTTTTCGTCGTGCTTCTCGTGACCGGGGGCGAATCCCGGTATGGTAAATGAATATGCACCCTGGGGATGTGCTGGGTCAAAATATAATTGCCATAAGCTCTTATTGATGTTCCATTGCCTAAAAAACACGGTGCCGGTCCCGGTTCGGGTATCGAGGCTCACATAATTGTACCCATTGAAATAATTCCTGCGCTCATAAGCTGCGCCGACAGGGATCACGATGCATTGGCCGGCTGTACCCGCGATGATTTCCACTGCTCCTTTATGCAGGTGGCCGCACAGGATGATATGAACGTTTTGTTTCAACGTGGTTTCCACTTTAACCCGGTCGCATTCGGTCAGCCAATCCAGGGGATGATGCATGACGGCAATGCGGATATGCGCCGCTTTATTTTTTTCAACCAGGGGATAGATTTGCGGTTCACCGGTGATGATTTTGCGGTCATCATCGACTTCGCCGGAGGCATTTTTATTCCTGGCGCACATCAAGGCGGAATTGAAACCCATTACCGCAGCACTTTTCCCAGGGGTCTCCAGGGGGATGGTCATCTCGCAGGCATAGGGGGTCAACCGGTTGCCGAGGGTGTTTTGAATAAATTGCGTGTAGTCTTTAAAGGGTTTGAGGATTTCCTGTCGTCTCGTTTCGTTGTCCAGCCATTTTATAATTTCTTCATGGGTGGTTAAAGGTTTTTTCAATGGTTCCGGGAGGAGTTCGAAAGAGTCGCGGTCCAGGTCATGGTTTCCCGGTACGATAACGAGGCGGTCTTTGCTCACGTTTGCGGCTTTGAGCACGGGTTCGAGGAAAAGCTGCCATGCGGATTCGAATTCTTCTTTTTTCCCGTGATACGCGAGATCGCCGCTGAAAACGATGAAATCGATTTTTCCCAGGTCGGGGTGGATGTTTTTGCGGTTTTGAATATCCTGGATGAGTTTATCCCGGACCACGGTGCGGTCGAAATCAGGGCCTTTTTGGTGCCAATCCGATAAATGAAGCCACGTTAACGTCATATTTGCATTTTCACCCGGCATCCTTATCCTCCATTGATAATACTTAAAAATTAATGGTCAATTATTGAATTCGTGCTGATCTCAGAGGTTTATGCATCTTTATAAACTTCACGCCTATGGCCGATACGAATCACAAGAATTTCCAGTTTCATATTGTCAAAATTGTAAAGTACTCTATAATTGCCTATTCTGAAACTCCAAATCTCACCGTCATGACCTTTTAATGGCTTTCCGATAGTAGGATCGGGTAAAAGTTTTTCCCTAATAGCGGTTAATATACGAATCGATTCTTTCTCTCCGATCTTTTTAAGGTCTTTTTTTACAGATTTTTTAAAGTTTAATGTATACAATTAAACCTTCCACCCGAATTCCTGTCTTAGTTCATTTAATAATTCTTCTTCGGATAAAACAGTATCTGAAGGGTCATTCAGGCGTTTAATCGCTGTTTGACATTCTTCCCATTCGTTCACATAGGAGAGCAGTGCTTCATTGATAATATCTTTAAGTTGTCGTTGTTTTTCGGCAGCGATAGCATTAATAATATTAAACAAATTTGCAGGTAAATCTGTCGATATGGTTTTCGTATTGGCCATATTTACCTCACCTCTATAAGTATACATTATTCCCCCTAAATTATCAACCACCCCATGTATGTTTTTGTGGATTTTGTGGACAGGTGGACCCAGTGGACTCAGTGGACGGGTTTTATTGCAGTGCCTGGATATCGTGCTCTCCGTGTTCCCTGTGAGCCCCGTGAGAGACCTCTTCCCGCGCCGAGAAAAAAAGGGGACAGTCAATAAAATTTCAATAAAATTTCTTGGGAGTGTCAGGCTCAAATATAATATCACAAAGTTAGGCCAGAGTGTCCGAATGTTAGGCCAGAGTGTCCGAATGTTAGGCCAGAGTGTCCGAAAGTTAGGCCAGAGTGTCCGATTGTTAGGCCAGAGTGTCCGAAAGTTAGGCCAGAGTGTCCGAATGTTAGGCCAGAGTGTCCGAATGTTAGGCCAGAGTGTCCGAATGTTAGGCCAGAGTGTCCGATTGTTAGGCCAGAGTGTCCG